>Ga0116158_10000188_pt1 | contig 66350 bp, 69 predicted proteins | sample AD_UKC052_MetaG_FD_89883 | JGI IMG/M metagenome (GOLD analysis project Ga0116158, IMG submission 89883) | Active sludge microbial communities of municipal wastewater-treating anaerobic digesters from USA - AD_UKC052_MetaG | ecosystem: Engineered > Bioreactor > Anaerobic > Digestate | place: USA... | reverse complement strand
GCGCCGATCTGCTCAGCTGACAGCGCCGCCAGCTGCTCGCCAGAGAACGCAGCCACAGCCGAAGCGGACAGCGCCGCCACCTGCGTCTGCGCAAGGCTCGCCAGCTGTGTCAGCGACAGGGCCGTCGCCTGCGCCGAACCAAACCCGGATATCGCAGCCGGCGTCAGCGCCTGGAACTGCGCGCCCGACAAGGCTGCGAACTGATCAGCGGTGAAACCCGCCGCCTGCCCCGCCGCGAGAGCGGACACTTGATCAACCGAGAACCGCGCCAGCTGCGCGGCATCCATCGCGCCAATCTGTGACCGTGACAGACTCTTGACCTGCGCGGCGCCCAGCGACGCGATCTGGTCATTCGTCAGCGCATTGAGCTGATCCCCCGTCAGCGCTCCGACGGTCGCCGGCGCCAGCACCGAAACCTGCGCGCCGGTCAGACCTGCCACCTGCGTGGGCGACATCGCCGCCACCTGCTTCGCGGACAGCACGGAGATCACGCCGTTCGACATTCCCCCAAGCTGTGACGTCGTAAACGCAGCGACCTGCTGCGGCGAGAACGACTTGATTTGCGTCACCGTGAATCCAGCCGCCTGGCCCGGCGAAAGCGAGGCGATCTGGCCCTGCGAGATCGCACGCACCTGTGCGATGGCAAGGGAGCCGATCTGGCTTGCCGACATGGCGCCAAGCTGATCCGCTCCAAGCGCCGAAATCTGCGCCGACGTCAGGCCCGAAAGCTGAATCTTGCTGAAGCCGGATATCTGCGTGGCGGTCAGGGCCGCAACTTGTGTCGTCGACATTGCGCCAACATGCGCAGCCGTCAGTCCCTTGATCTGCGTGGCGGACATGGCGCCAAGCTGATCGGCGCCAAGCATGGCGAACTGGTTTGCGCTGAGCGCAGACAGCTGCGTCGAACCCAGCGCCGAGAACTCGGTCGTATCCAGCGTCGCGATCTGCGTCGCTGTCATGCCCCGGACCTGCGTCGCCTGAAAGCCTGAGATCTTCTGCGTCGAAAATGCTTCGAACTGGGTGACGCTCATGGCGCCAATCGATGCGCTCGAAAGCCCCCTCACCTGCGCTACGCTCAACGCGCCGACCTGCGCCGGCGCCAGCGACCGCACCTGCGTCGCAGTCAGCGATCCCAGCTGCAAGGCGGTGAAACCGCCCAGCTGCGTTGTCGTCAGCGTCGACAGTTGCGTACCGGAAAGACCGCGGATCTGCGGCGCCGTGAGCCCGGCGAGTTGACCGCCGGACAAAGCACCCAGCTGCGTCTCCGACAGCGCGCCGATATCGGCAGCTGTAAGTCCGCGAAGCTGCGCTGTGCTCAAAGCCGCCATCTGCGTCGCCGACAGCACCGCGAGTTGCGAGGACGACAACGCCGTCAATCCAGCCGCCGTCACCCCACGCAACTGCCCGGCGGTGAGGACGGCGATATCTTCCGGATCAAGCGCCGAGAACTGTGCGGCGCTTAGCGACAACAGCTGGGCCGAGTTGAAAACGATCTGGCTCGGCGACAGCGCGGCGATCTGCGCGCGGCTGAGCGCCGCCACCTGCTTGGTCGAGAGCTGACCCAGCTGGGTCGGCGTGAAATCCGAAATCCCCGTCGTGGTGAAGGCCGCCACCTGCTGGGACGACAGCGCCGCGATATCCGCCCGCGTCAGCGATTGGATCGCATCGCGCGACATGGCGGCGATCTGCGCGGAGTTATAGGAGGCGATAAACGACACCATACCGACGGTTCAGCCCTCCCTGCGGGCGGACGTCCGCCACTTCTCTCCTGCGCACGCGCGCTCGCTCACGCGGAGCAAGAACGAGGCCACGCGTTAACGAAGAATATTACAATAAAAACAGTACCTTCTCAGGGATGTGGCGCGGCACATCTTGCCGGGCGGCAACACCGCCCCACGCATAAAGATACCGCTCCCTCTGGGGACATGTGAATGCACGAACCCGCTCACGGCCCCTCCCGTTTACTCGGCAAGAGAATGACAGGAGGGCGTCATGCCTCGGGGCGACAAGTCGAAATACACCGACAAGCAGCAGCGCAAGGCCGAGCACATCGAGAAAGGCTATGAGAAGCAGGGCTTGCCGGTGAAGGAGGCCAAGGCTCGTGCCTGGGCGACCGTCAACAAGGATGATGGCGGCGGCAAGAAGCCCGGCGGATCAGGTCGGGGCAAATCCAAGGGCCACCCCGCCGCCAGGAAGGGCGGCAAAACAGGCGGCGCAACCTCTGCTGCCCGTCCGGCGGCCGCCCGGAAAGCCTCCGCAAGAAAGGCCGCAGCCACCCGGAAACGCCGCGGCAATTGAGCAGTCTGCGCCGCCCCCTTCCCCCTCCGCCAAAATCCCGGCAGATTCACGCGTCCGGCGTTTGACAGGCTGGGCCCTCCCCGTCTATATGCCCGCTCCCGCCCGCAGGCTCGCTTGTGGGTGGAACGCTATTTTGGTCGCAAGGCCCCCTGAAAACACAAGAGAATTTCGATGTTCGCGGTCATCAAGACGGGCGGTAAGCAGTACAAGGTCGCCGCCGACCAGGAAATCACCATCGAGAAGCTCGAAGGCGAAGCCGGCGACACGCTGATTTTCGGCGAAGTGCTGATGATTGGCGAAGGCGACAACGTGAACGTTGGCGCTCCCCTGATCGCTGGCGCCCAGGTGGTTGGTGAAGTGGTCGAACAGACCCGCAGCGCCAAGGTCATCAGCTACAAGAAGAAGCCGCGCAACACGTACCGCCGCAAGCTCGGCCACCGCCAGCAGGTCACCGTGATCAAGATCACGGACATCCTCGCCAAGGGCGGCGCCACGGCCAAGAAATCCGAACGCGCTCCGGCCCCGAAGGCTGAAGCCGCTGCCGCTCCCGCCAAGAAAGCCAAAGCCGCTCCGAAAGCGAAAGCTGAAGCTGCTCCGGCCAAGGCTGCTGCGAAAAAAGCCCCGGCCAAGAAGGCCAAGTAAGTTTCCGGCCGCAAGGCCATTTCTGTTGAACGCGCGGTTGCGACCGCGGACCAAGGGAGGCCAGTTTGGCCCACAAAAAAGCAGGCGGCTCTACTCGCAACGGTCGCGATTCGAACTCTAAGCGCCTTGGCGTGAAACGCTTCGGCGGCGAGCAAGTCCTTGCTGGCAACATCATCGTTCGTCAGCGCGGCACGCAATACCACCCCGGCAAGCACGTCGGCATCGGTCGTGACCACACGATCTTCGCCACCGAAACGGGCCGGGTTGAGTTCCGCGAAGCCAAAGGCCGGATGTTCATCTCGATCATCCCGTCACCGAAACTCGCAGCCGAGTAAGCGGTCCAGGTGAACCCGGATCGCCCCTCGACGAGGGCAGCGGTCCGAACCTGACAATGAGATCAGGGGAGGCGGACCGCCTCCCCTTTCTTTTTGTCCTCCCCTGACCAACGCCCGCGAAGGACGGGTTATGGGGACTGATATGCAGACCATCATCACACGCAGGCTGACACTGCGCCGCTATGAACAGGCGGACGCTGCACGCGTCGCCTATCTCGCTGGCGACTACGACGTCGCCAGGATGTGCGGCCGCATTCCGCACCCCTATCCGATCGCCGCCGCCTACGCGTTCTTCGACATACTCGAACGCGGCCAGGAGAGCGGCCAGGAGCATGCCTTCGCCGTGACCGTGCCGATCGACGGCGTCATTGGCGCCTGCGGCCTGTCGCGCATCGGCGAGCCCGGCAGCGACACGTGGGAACTGGGTTACTGGTACGGCATGCCCTATTGGGGCCTCGGCTACGCGTCGGAAGCCGCGCGGGCGCTGATGGACTGGGGCCGCGACCAGCTGGGCGCCAAAGTCTTCGTGGCCGGCCACTTCGCGGATAACCCGGCCTCGGGCAACGTCTTGCGCAAGCTGGGTTTTGTGCCGACAGGCACGGAAGACCTGTTTGGTCTGGCCCGCCAGCGGACCTCCCCCGCGACGCGTTATGTGTGGCCGGAAGGCGCAACGCCGGTTACCTTGTCAGCGCATCCGAGCCACGCACACTGAGCATGACCGCCCTCGCCATCCATCCGCTGACACCTGATCGCTGGGACGACTTCGTCGCTCTCTTCGAGACGGATTCGATCTGCAAGATGTGCTGGTGCGTTCACCATCGCATGCCCGCCGCTGTGCGGCGCGAAGCGACGTCGAAGTCGCGCAAGACGGCGATGGCGAAGATCGTGAAGAACGGCCCGCCGCCCGGCCTCCTAGCCTACAAGGGCGACGAGGCTGTTGGCTGGCTCGCCATCGCGCCGCGCCCGGCAACGCCCGACTGGAACGAAGGCCGCAAGGCCTCCGCCGCCGAACTGCCCGAGCATGGCGAAGACGAAACCGTCTGGGGCGCAAGCTGCTTCTTCATCCGCAAGGATGCGCGTGGAACGGGCCTCAGCGCGACCCTGCTCGACGCCGGAACGGCTTACGCGAAGAAGCTCGGCGCGAAGACCGTCGAAGCCTGCCCGATGGCGCACGACGAAAAGCGTTCCACCACCGGCATGTTCGTCGGCCCCAAGCGCGTCTTTGATCGCGCGGGCTTTGAAACCGTTCTCGAACGCAAACCCGGCCGGCCACTGATGCGACTGTCGCTAGCCTCCTCCATCAAAAAGAAACCTGCCGCCGTGACAAAGGCCGCAAAGACAAAGGCGCGTGCGCCTAAAGGCCTGAAGACATGAAATTCCTCGACCAGTGCAAAGTCTATGTGAAATCCGGCGGCGGCGGAGATGGCTGCGTCTCGTTCCGGCGCGAGAAGTTCATCCCGTTCGGCGGCCCTGATGGCGGCGACGGCGGGCGTGGCGGCGACGTCATCATCGAGGCCGTTGAAGGTCTCAACACGCTGATCGATTACCGCTACCTCCAGCACTACAAGGCCGAGCGCGGCGTACACGGCATGGGCGCCAACCGCACCGGATCGGACGCGCCAACTCTCGTCCTGAAAGTGCCGGTCGGCACGCAGGTGTTCGAGGAAGATCAGGAAACGCTGATCGCCGATCTCGACAAGCTCGGCGACCAGATCCTGCTCGCCAAGGGCGGCTCGGGCGGTTGGGGCAACACCAAGTTCAAGTCATCGACCAACCAGGCGCCGCGCCGCTTCAACCCCGGCCATGATGGCGAAGAACGCTGGATCTGGCTGCGTCTCAAACTGATCGCCGACGCCGGCCTGCTCGGCATGCCCAACGCCGGCAAGTCGACCTTCCTCGCCGCCGTCAGCGCCGCCAAGCCGAAGATTGCGGACTACCCCTTCACGACTCTCGTGCCGAACCTCGGCGTCGTCTCGCTCGGCATCGGCGCCAGCTTCGTGCTCGCTGACATTCCCGGCCTTATCGAAGGCGCCGCTGAAGGCGCTGGCGTCGGCACGCGCTTCCTCGGCCACGTCGAACGCTGCGCTGTCCTGCTCCACCTCGTCGACGGCACGCAGGACGATGTCGCCGAAGCCTACCGCGTCATCCGCGCCGAACTGAAAGCCTATGGCGGCGGCCTGATCGACAAGCCCGAGATCGTCGCCCTCAACAAGATCGACGCGATGACCAAGGAAGAGATCAGCGAGAAAGCTGCGCAGCTCAAAAAAGCATGCAAGCAGACCCCATTGCGCATCTCCGGCGCCTCGCAGAAGGGCGTGCCCGAGACGGTGCAGAAACTCTTCCAGATCGTCACCGAACATCGCCGCGCCGAACGCGAAGCGCAGATCGAAGCCGAGATGACACCCGAGGAGAAAGAGGAAGGCTGGAAGCCGTGACCTCGCCTCTAGCCTCCGCCCGCCGCATCGTCATCAAGGTCGGCTCGTCCCTCCTGATCGATCAGGAGACGGGCCACCCGCACGCCGCGCGTTTCGCGGCGCTCGCTGCTGACGCCGCCAAGCTGCGCGCCGAGGGCAAGTCGATCGTCATCGTCTCCTCCGGCGCCGTTGCTCTCGGCCGCCGTGCGCTCGGCCTCAAAACGGGCAAGCTGCGCCTTGAGGAAAAGCAGGCCGCCGCAGCCGCTGGACAGCCCAAACTCATGCGCGCGTGGGATGACGCCCTCGCCAGGCACAACGCCCCCGTCGCCCAGGCCCTGCTCACCTTCGACGACACCGAACGCCGCCGCCGCTGGCTCAACGCCCGCTCGACCATGGAAACCCTGCTCGAACGCGGCGCTATCCCGATCGTCAACGAGAACGACACCGTCGCCACCGAAGAGATCCGCTATGGCGACAACGACCGCCTCGCCGCCCGCGTCGCCCAAATGCTCGGCGCGGACGTACTCGTTCTCCTCTCCGACATCGACGGCCTCTACGACGCCGATCCGCGTTCAAACCCCGGCGCGCAGCACATCCCCGAAGTCCGCAAGCTCACGCCGGAAATCGTCGCGATGGCCGGCGGCGCCAACGCATCCGCAGGCGTCGGCTCCGGCGGCATGGCCACCAAGATCGACGCCGCCCGCATCGCCCTCACCGCCGGCTGCTCCACCCTCATCACACTCGGTACGAACACCACGGAAGACGCAGGCCCGATCAGCGCCCACGCCGGCGGCACACGCGGCACCTGGTTCCTCACCGATCTCTCGCCCGAAACCGCGCGCAGGCAATGGCTCGCCGGCGCCCTGCGCCCCACGGGCTCCGTCCGCGTCGATGCAGGCGCTGCCCGCGCCCTCAAGTCCGGCAAGTCGCTCCTGGCTGCCGGCGTCACCGCCATCGCCGGCCGCTTCGAACGCGGCGACGCTGTCGACGTAATCGATCTCGACGGTGCCACCATCGCCCGAGGCGTCTCGGCTTATTCTTCGGAAGATGCCGCCAAGCTGATCGGCCGCAAGTCAGACGAATTCGAAGCCATCCTCGGCTATCGCGGCCGCCCAGCCATCATCCATGTCGATGACATGGTGCTCGTCGGCTAGATCACCAGCTCGCGATACTGCTTCGATCCGCGCAGCCACGCCGCCGCATAGCCGCACACCGGAACCACGCGCCACTTGTTCCGTGTCGCCCCTTCCGCGACCAGTCCCATCAGCTTGCCTGCTGCACCCGTCCCGCGCAGAGCCGGCGGCGCCTCGACCCACAGGATCGTCAGCACGCCGTCCTCCTTGCGATAACGCGCAAACGCCGTCTCGCCATTAATGTCCAGCTCGTACTGGCTGGCCTCAACATTGTCGCGCAGATCACTCATCAAAAACTCCTGCCCCGTTCCGCCATATTAAGCGGAACGGAGCGAAGATCGAGTAGTTCCGCTACGCCGCGTGTTCGTGCGCCTTCACGCCGTACCGAGCAGCAGGCGCATTACGCGACAGGTTCGGCAACAGCTTGAGCCGCGCAGCATCGAACGCCTGCCAGTCGGCCACGTCCGGCAGAGCCGGTATCGTCACCAGTTCTCCCGCATCAAAGCCGGCCAGCGCCGCATCCACCATATCATGCACATCCATCAGGATCGCCGGATCAAGCGTCTCGATCCCACGGCCGGACCTTTCCCAGATCTCTGTCCGTGTCGCTCCCGGCAATACGGCCTGCACACGCACGCCACGCGCCGATGTTTCGTTATGCAGCGCCCGCGAGAAGCTCAAAACAAACGCCTTCGAACCGGCATACACCGCCCCGCCGATTTCATGCGCAACACCGAGCACCGACGACAGGTTGATGATCGCCCCGCCCCCGCGCTTCACGAACGCATTCGCCGCAACGATACCAAGCCGCGTCGCCGCCGTGACGTTCAGATCGATCAGCTTCTGGAAATCATCCGGCGTCGATCCGAAAATCGGCTTCGACACCGCCATCCCCGCATTGTTCACCAGCACGCCAATATGCGGATCGCTCGCAATCAACTGCTCCACCCGCTCCAGTTCCGAGCGATTGGTCAGGTCCGCCGGCTCGATAGCGACGTTGACGCCATATTGCTCCCACAAGCGGCTGGCCAGCGTCTCCAGACGCTGGAAATCCCGCGCCACCAGAACAAGGTTATGCCCCCGCTTGGCAAAGCGATCGGCGTAAACCGCGCCGATCCCCGTGGAAGCGCCTGTAATCAGGACGGTGTCTTTGGTGCTCATGACGAAAACCCCTTGGGTTGAAATCCGCTCGGCCTGTCGCCGGTGTCCAAAAGGTCGGCCTTCGGCTTGCATTATGCAAGTCACTCCGCCATATGCTTCCTCATGAGAAGGAAGAGTTTTGCTGAAGACCGCTGCCCCGTCGCCCGCACGCTCGATCGTGTCGGCGACCCTTGGAGCATGCTGATCCTGCGCGATGCCGGTTTCGGCTCCACCCGCTTCGATCAGTTCGAAGAATGCCTGGGCATCGCCCCGAACATGCTCTCCCGCCGCCTCGAAACCCTGGTCGAGGCCGGCATGCTCGAACGCCGCCTCTATTCGGAAAAGCCGGAGCGTTACGAATACCTGCTCACCCGGCGCGGCCGCGATTTCCAGCCTGTCCTCGCCGCCCTCAAAACCTTCGGTGAGCGCCACTACCCTAAACGCCGCGCGCGGGTATAAAGCCAGCGCCATGCCCGCTGACTTCATCACCCGCCCGACTGATCCCGTGGCCGATGGCCCGGCCCTTCACGCCATCTTCGGCGATGAGGAAAGCTGCCGCTTTCTCTCGCGTCCGGCCACAGCGTCCATCGCCGACACCATCGCCATGATGCAGGAATGGGCGAGCGGCGATGACATCAACTGGGTGCTCGCCGATCACATCGATGGGCCCGCCCTCGCCCGCGTCTCGGTCTATCCGCGCGGCCAGAACAATATCTGGGAAGCCGCCTGCATGGTCGCCCCTGCTGCGCGCGGCCGGAACCTCGCCGTCCGTGGCCTCGCCCTGGCTCTCGAAGAAGCCTTCGAACACCGCGGCGCCCGCCGCATCATGGCCGATGTCGACCCTGACAATACCGCCTCGGCCCGAGTGTTCGAAAAGCTCGGCTTCCAGCTCGAAGGCCGCCTGCGCGGCGAATGGGACGTACACATCGGCATCCGCGACAGCCTGATCTTCGGCCTGCTCCGCGATGACCCGCGACCGTGGCGCAACTGGTCTTTATAGCCGCCCCACACCCTGCTAAACGGACGCCATGACAATCCAGCTCCCCCTCGCCGCGCACGACGCGGGCCTCGCCGGCATCATGATGGCCATGGGCGTCTCCGCACGCGCCGCCTCTCATGAAGTGATGAAAGCCGGCCCGGAAAAGCGCAGCGCGGCGCTTCTGGCGATGGCCGCGCGCATCCGCGCTGCGGCGCCCGCTCTGCTGGAAGCCAACAGGCACGACATGGCCGCCGCCACCGCCAAGGGCATCTCCGGCGCCATGCTCGACCGTCTCGAACTCACTCCCGCCCGCATCGAAGCGATGGCGCAGGGCGTCGAGGATGTCGCCGGCCTGCCCGATCCCGTCGGCTCGGTCATGGCGACATGGACGCGCCCCAACGGCCTCGAAATGTCGCGCGTGCGCGGCCCCATCGGCGTCATCGGCATCATCTACGAAAGCCGCCCCAACGTGACGGCAGACGCGGGTGCGCTCTGCCTGCGCGCCGCCAACGCCGCCATCCTGCGTGGCGGTTCGGAAAGCCTGAAATCCTCGCGCGCCATCGCGGATTGCCTGCGCGCCGGCCTCGCCGATGTCGGCCTGCCGCAGGATGCGATCCAGCTCGTGCAGACGGCGGATCGCGCCGCTGTCGGCCACATCCTCTCCGGTCTCGGCGGCAAGCTCGACGTCGTCGTCCCCCGCGGCGGCAAGTCGCTCGTCGCCCGCGTACAGGAAGAAGCGCGCGTGCCCGTGATCGGCCACCTCGAAGGCCTCTGCCACACCTACATCCACGCCAAGGCGGACCCCGATAAAGCCGAAGCTATCATTCTCAACGCCAAGCTGCGCCGCGTCGGCGTCTGCGGCTCGACCGAGACGATGATGATCGACGCGTCCATCGCGCCCACGCTCCTGCCCCGCCTCGCGAAAGCGCTGGAAGCGAAGGGCTGCGAACTGCGCGGCGACGAACGCGCACGCGCGATCTATCCGATGACCGCCGCGACCGAGGAAGACTGGACCACCGAATACCTCGCGCCGATCCTGTCCATCGCCGTCGTCGACAATATCGACGCCGCCATGGCGCACATCGCGCGCTATGGCTCGCAGCACACCGACAGCATCGTCACAGAAGACAAATCGACAGCGGAACGATTCCTTGCCGAAGTCGACAGCGCCATCGTCATGCACAACACGTCGACGCAGTTCGCAGACGGCGGTGAGTTCGGCTTCGGCGGTGAAATCGGCATCGCGACAGGCCGCCTGCACGCACGCGGCCCGGTTGGCGCAGAACAGCTGACGATCTTCAAATACGTCGTGCGCGGTACGGGCCAGATCAGGCCCTGATTGCCTTGTTAAGGCCCGAAGTCTGGAGCCGAATTCAGGTTTCCCCGATCACATCGCCGGAACTCACGTCATGCGTGGGGCGCTTCTCCAGCTGGAGTTTCGTGGGAGCGACAGATGATGAAGAAGGCGACTCTGCAATTTCTCCAACGAGAGCGGGATGAGCTCATGGCGGATATCCGCCTGCTCGAATCCGGTGCGCGCGATGTGATCGAAATCATTGACGCTGTGCGCCGCAACGTGACCAGCCGCGCCTTGAGCCGGCTACAGGATCGTCTTGGCCGGTTCGAAGAAATCATTGCGGCATACGAGGCAAGACTTGCCTAGTTGGACGCCACACAGGGCGCTCCGTTCTCTCCATGTCAGAATAGTAATTTCGCCGCCACATTGCCGCCCCCATCCACCCGGCCTTATGGCGACGGGTGTGATGACGGGGTCGGGCATACGCAGCTGAAGGGCTCGCTGTGGAAGAACCTCTGGATCAAGCGGCGGGTTTCCCGTCGTCCAATGCCGCTTCTGATAGCGGCTCTTTTTTTGGAATACCGTGGTGGGCGGCGCTTATCGTGCTGGTCCTCTTCATGTGGATGGCGCGCGAGCCAATGCGACGCGTGCTGTGGCAGATATTCTTCATCACCGGCCGCGTGTTCGGTCGCTGGGGCCTCTGGCTTGGCGAGCATGGAAAAAATGCGCGCGCCAATTGCAACGAGAAGATCGCCTCGCACCGCGCGGATGAGCTTCAGGAACGCATGCTGATGCTCGAAGACCGCATCGGCCACCGTGCCGAGCGTCTGCCGAAGGAAACCGGCCCGATCATCGCGCGCCTCGACAAGAGCACGCACGCTCTTGCCAGCACCGCCACCGCGCTCGCCGACATCAATGTCGAAGATGCAGCCGAACGCGCCTTCCGCGCCGCCATGCCGTCCATCGAAGGCGGCCGAAACCTCTCCAAGCTCGAACGCACCATCGCGCAACAGACATCGAAAGCGATGGCGGAACGCCTGACGCCCATCCGCCCCGCTCTCACGGCCCTCAAGACCGAAGGCCCACGCCTGCGCGAGATCGCCGAGAAGCTCACCAAGACCCAGCACGAATTCGACAAGCACGCCGACGACGTCAACAAGTCGTTCGTCGAGTTCGAGCAGATCGTGAAATCGGAAGATCGCACGGCCGTCGCCGCCAAGGCGTCGATCTTCGTCCCCTGGCTGATCGCCGTAATCATAACCGCCATCGCGCTCGCAGGCGTGTTCCTGAACTTCTTCCTGATCGAACGCCCGATGTCCGAGATCGTCGGCGAAGGTGCGCGCATCGGAGGCGTCGGCTTGCCCGCAGTTGCGGCCATCGTCGTGATCTTCCTCGAATTCGTCGCAGGCGTGATCCTGATGGATGCGGCGGGCTTCACCAAGCTCATCCCCGCCTTCCACTCGATGACGCAGTCCAGCCGGCGGATCATGTTCTTCGTCGCCTTCGGCTTCCTCTGCTCTTTCTCCGTGCTCGAGATCACGCTCTCCATCGTGCGTGAAGAAATCATCGAGCAGCAGCAGGAAACCCGCGACATCGCCAACCGCGCACTCCTCGCCCCGGCTCCCACGCCGGACGCAGCAGCACCCGATGCTGCCGCCCCCGCGGAGACAAGCCCCGCTCCGGCACGCGAACGCCCGAACGTGTTCGGCCTCCAGCTCTCGACGTTCGCGCAGGTCATCCTCGCCGCGATCATCCCCTGGCTGCTCGCTGCCGCCGCGCTCCCGCTCGAAACGATCGTGCGCAACTCCGTCTTCATGGCGTCGATCGCGACCAGCTACCTGATGCTGTTCTTCGCCTTCATCTTCAAGACGCTGTCGGTCTTCTTCAAGAACGCCGGACTGTTCGTCCTGTCGATCTACGACCTCATCATCTTCGCCCCGCTCTGGATCGAACGCCGCGTCAAAGGCGTCGTCCGCAACAAGGGCGGCGGTGATGATGGCGGCGACGAGCCTCTCGTCCTCCAGAAGAAATCAACGCAACAGGACCAGCCGCCCAAGCGCGACCGCGAACGCGACAAGGGCAAGGAACGGGAGCTGCAGCAGGCATGATCGCCAGATCTCTGTTGGGGGCCTGTTGCGCGATCGCCATCGCCGCCCTCTCCGCCTGCGGCCTCGTCACCTCGACCAGCCGCTCGGTCTTTTTCGTCTTCGACGTCTCCGGCACCTACGTGAAAGCGGTGCCGGACGCGGCGAAGCTCGCCAACATCACGGTCGCCGACCTCCTCCCCGGCGACTACATCGCCGCGAGCCAGATCAGCGCCTGCTCGTTCTCGGAAAAGGAAATCTTCCTCAACCGCCAGCTCCCGCAGACGCCCAGCCTCGCCGCCGAAGCCAAGCGCGAGGTCTTCACCGCCTTCAACGACTACGCCACCCACGTGAAGTCGGCCAAGTTCACCGACATCCGCGGTGCCATCGCCCAAGCCGCGTTCGAACTGAAGCAACGCCCGGAAGAAGCCCGCTTCATCGTGCTCTTTTCCGACATGCTGGAAGACTACGGCAAGACGTGCGACACCTCCGAAATCCCGCTGAATCTCGAAGGCATCCACGTGATCGCAGCCAACGTCATCAAGACCAATCCGGGCGACCCGGAAGAATACTTCGAGGTCCTGAAAAAGTGGGAAGCTACTGTCGTCGCCGCCGGCGGAAAGTGGTCGCTGGTCTCCTCGCCTGACCAGCTGCCCAAGCTCGTCACAGGGTCCTGACCATGCGCAGCCTTGTCGCTCCTGTTACTCTTGCGGGCGTCCTGCTTGCTGGCCTCGCTGCCTGCTCGAAGCCGACCGAACTCGCCTCCAACGCCAACGGCAAGGGCCGCGAGACTGTCGCCGCCGCCGCCGCAGGAACAGCGCCGCCGGAAATCCCTGCCGAGGAACTGGCCGCCATCGCCGCCGAACAGGGCGTAGCCCCCACTGATCCGGCCGCAGTCGACCCCAACGCCATCGTTGCGAAAGACACGCCCGACACCGTCACCGACTACCGCGCCTCTGTCGAGGGCGATGTCGGCTCCCTCCCGCCTGTCGGCAACGCGCCCGCCCTCGCCGCCGCCTTCGTCGACTGGAAGACACGCGCCGCATCGAACCCCGGCGCCTACGAACAGGGCCAGGTCCAGCTCGGCGCCGACCCCCAGGAATACCGCCCCTCGGACGCCGAACTCGTCGCCGCCGAAGCCGGCGACCGTCTCGCCGCCGCCCTGCAAGGCGCAGACGACGCAACCAAGGCCACCGTCGCCGCCACGCTGGGCGATGCGCCCGAGGCCCGCGTCTATCGCCGCTTCGACTACCGGCATTCAGATGTCATGGGCTCAGGCCGCTATTTCTACGCGTCCAAGCCGAAGGAAGCCGCGCTTCCGCTCTAGCGCAACCCGCCTCCGGCTCTAATCTCCCGCCCATGACTCGCCGCCGCCCGCCCTCGCACCTGCGCCTGCCATCGCCGCCCGGCGATCTGGTCATCGGCATCATGGGCGGCTCGTTCGATCCGCCGCATTCGGGCCACGCCCACGTCATCGAGACCGCGCGCCGCGCCGCCAACCTCGATCGCGTCTGGATCTTCGTCGCCGCCGGCAACCCGCTGAAGAAAACGCAAACCGCTTTCATCGACCGCTTCGCCGCCACACAACGCCGCCTCGGTGGCCGCCGCGCCAGCGTCACCAGCCTCGAACACCAGCTCGGCCTGCGCTACACGATCGACCTGCTGCGCCGGCTCAAGCGCTCGGCGCCACATGCGCGCTTCGTATGGATCATGGGCGCCGATAACCTGCGCGATTTCCACAAATGGAAAAGCTGGCAGGCCATCGCCCGCCTCGTCCCCATCATCGTCATCGCCCGGCCGGGCGCGAACCCGAAAGCCGGCCTCTCGCGCTTTTCCAGCCAGTTCCGCGCCAGCCGCCTGCCGCAATCGGCGTCGCGCACACTCGCAAGCCGCAGGGCGCCTGCCTGGGTCTATATCGCCGCCCCGCTCGACCCGATCTCGTCCAGCGAAATCCGCGCCCAGATGGCGATCAACGCCCTGCCGCCGATCTAGTCACCAGCGCGTCCAACAGCGCCCCTCACTCAGAGCGTCTGCGCCAGCGCCTCGAGTTGGCGGGCGCATTGTGTCCAACCGGGGATGAAGCCCATCTGGTCGTGCTGTTGCCTGGCTTCAGCGGTCCAGTGACGCGCCCTCGCCGTGTATTTCGTCTTGCCGGGGCCCGCATCCTCGAAGGTCAACTCACAGGCAAAGAACGGCGCGCCCTCCTTGGGAACCCAGTTACCGACGAAAGCGTCGGTGAACACCAGCTTCCGGTTCGGGATCACTTCCAGATACTGCCCCGGGTTCGGATAATCCTGCCCTTCGGGCGAACGCATCACCACCAGCGACGCGCCGCCGGGCCGCACGTCGGTCTCGGCATGCGATGTTGTCCACGGCTTGGGCGCGAACCACTGCTTCATCAGCTCCGGTTCGGTCCAGCCGCGATAGAGCTTTTCCTTCGGCGCATCGAGGATGAGTTCAAGAACCAGTTCATGTATCGGCGCGGTCATGGCGTTCCTCTTTCCTCGAACGGTCCGTTCGGCTCAGCTTACGGCGGCTTATCCGCCCTTGCTACGGTCACAGGACGTCCGGAGCGAATCCCTTCCGACACCCCGACCGCTTTTTTCCACCACCTCGATCAAGCCCACCTCGGATCGCTCCCGTGACCACGAGATTGAGGGATAGGGCGATATCGAATTCGTAGGACGGGCAAAATTCTTCGCCCCTGAATTCAGCGCACTAGTCAACAAAGATGGGGGATAGCGCGAGCCAGATTCAACCGGGACCGGAGCGAGGGTTATTATCCAACCCATGACACGGCACAAACATGCGCAAACTGGGCTGGTAACCCCGCAGCTTCCTCAGCTCTTGCTGACAGCTGTGCTGCGCGCATTTGCGATGCTCGTGCACTACGTCGTCTCAACACTCCAGATGAAGCAGCTTCCTCCCAAGCGTGATTGGCACACGCATGACGATGAAGCCGCTCTGCCCCGAGTGACGACAGACACACTCAAGGAAAACTCAGCTGCGCAACACCGCAGCCCGCCAGCCCTCATCCTGAGCAGCACGCTTCGCGTGCGCCCGTCGAAGGACGAGGGCGTGCTGACCACCGTGAGCCACACCGCACCATCCCCCTCCGTCTCGCACGCTGCGCGTGCGATCTACCTCGCCCTGCCATGCAGGTGGAGGCAAGATCAGAGCAACGAAGGGGAATTGCCTCCATCAGTGCGAAGCACTGGGGGAGGTGGATCGCCGCGTCTTCGCGGCGAGACGGAGGGGGCTCTTTCCCTCGAATCCGCACCACCCTCTCTCCGCGTCCGACGCTTCGCGTCGAACCCCAGACGAAAGTCGGGACCCAGAGCATCAAGGGTGATCTGCGTAACAGGCCTGCATAAGCAGCCTTGGATCCCGACGAGCGCCGGGACGAGCGGCTTTGTGAGTCCGCCGAACAAAAACACGGCCGCCTAAGCAGCCGCGCTCAAAATCAAAACCCACCCCAACCCGCCATCCCGCGAGAACGCGCCCTCACGCCCGCTTCTCACTTTCCGCGATCAGCCGGTCGATATGCATCCGGATATGCGCCGCCTCCGCCGCCGTGTTCGCCAGCCCGATTGCGCGGTCAAAAGCCTCCCGCGCCTCCCGCCTCCGGCCCAGCATCAGCAACAGTCCACCCCGCGCGCCATGAAAATGGAAATACCCCGCCAACCGCTCTTCCAGCGGCTCGATCATGTCGAGCGCCGCCTGCGGTCCCTGTGTCTTCGAAACCGCTACTGCCCGGTTCAGCGTCACCACCGGCGATGGTTGCAGATGCTCCAGCGTCGCATAAAGCGCATCGATCCCGGTCCAGTCCGTATCCGCAAACCGCCTGGCCCGCGCATGCAGAGCCGCAATCGCCGCCTGCACCAGATAGGCGCCCGTCCGCTTGTGCCGCATCGCCTTGTCGATCAGCGCAAGACCTTCCTGGATCAGCTTGTCCCGCCACAACGAACGGTCCTGGTCTTCCAGCAGCACTGCCTCGCCATTAGCGTCAAACCGGGCCTCGCTCCGCGAATGCTGCAACAGCATCAACGCCAGCAACCCCATCACCTCCGGCTCAGTCTGGAACATGCGCAACAGCAACCGGCCCAACCGTATGGCCTCATCCGCAAGATCAGCCCGCGCCTCCTCCCTGGGTCCTGCCGAATACCCCTCGTTGAAAACGAGGTAGATCATCTGCATCACCGCAGCCAAACGCTCGGATCGCTCGACCGCGCCCGGCGTCTCGAACGCGACCCCGGCATCAGCCACCTTCGCCTTCGCCCGCGTGATCCGCTGCTCCATCGCCGCTTCACTGACAAGAAACGCCCGCGCGATCTGCTTCACCGTCAGCCCGGAGACCACCCGCAAAGCCATCGCGATCTGCTGCGTCGCCTGCAGGTCCGGATGACAGCAGATGAACATCAGCCGCAGCACGTCATCGCGATACTGGCTGTCGTCCAGCCGCTCCGCCATCGGCGTTTCGACGTCTTCGATATCGGAAACCTGCGCCTCGTCCGGCATCGGCGCCTGCCGCGATGTCTTGCGCACGGCATCGAGCGCCGCATTGCGCCCCACCATTATCAGCCACGAAGTCGGATCGCGTGGCGGCCCGTTGACGGTCCAGTTCCGCAGCGCCCGCAGGCACGCTTCCTGATAGGCTTCCTCCGCTGTATCAAGATTGCGGAAATAGCGCAGCAGCGCAGCCACGGCCTGCGGCCGGGATGTCGTCAGCGCCCGCTCTATCCACGCCGCGTCCGTCACGCCTCAGCCCGTCTTGCCGGAAGCATAGTCGCGCTCGGTCATATAGGCGCCATCGATCGGCGCGCCCGGCAGGTACAGCTGGATCGGTCGCAGCTCATACGCACCGCCGGGATTGGCCTTGCCCAGCTCGCGCGCGAAGTTCAGGCCCTCTTCCAGATTGGCGACATCGATAATGTAGAACCCCAGCAGCGCTTCCTTGGTCTCGGCATAGGGGCCGTCGATCACGAGATCCTTCTGCTTGTGCAACGTCGTCGCCGCCGACGTCGGCAGCAGGCGGATCGACGGCTTCAGCTTGCCCGCCTTCTCCCATTTCTCATGGACGCCCGAGAGCGCCGTCATCACGGCGTCGTCCTGCTCCTTCGACCAGCCGCAGACCATCTCCTCGTTGTTGTAGCAAAGAACCGCATACATCATCGCTCGCGCACCTCGTTTGACCTAAGGACGCACGAGGATAGCCCGGCCCGACAGGACCTTGCAAAAAGGCTGGAATGTACCCGGCAAAGCCTAGTGGAGACGCTTCATCGCCCGGTCCAGGTCCGTTTTCATGGCCTTCGCGGTGGCGTGGTCCACCGAAGCGCAAAGTTCCAGCGGTCCCATCGCGATGCACAGCAGCGGATCGTCAGCCTTTTCCACCGGCGGCTCGATCGTCAGCTCCGCTGCATCGAACTGGATTCGCCGACCGTTCCGTATCCGCCCCCTGAGCAATAGCGCGAGAAATTCGGTGACTGTCGTCTGCTCAAGCAGCCATTCGCGCTCTTCACCGCCGCTTTCGAACACCAACACAATGCCCTTGCGCCGGCCGGGCTCGATGCGAACCAGTTTCAGCGTCTGCAGCTTGCCATTCGGAACATCCCCACCCTTCGCAGGTGTATTGCTCTTGCGTCGCGCCAAATTCGCCTCCGGACGAAACGACCGTATGCGTGTCGCAACCTCGATGGACCTAGGCATCCCCCTTGGAGCGCAGGAAAATTTCCGAGCTCGATACCGGACCGTTACGTACCATTGACCAGCCAGCCACGGTCGATCGCATATCGCACAACATCGACGCGGCTTCTGAGTTCCAGCTTTTTCGTGGCGCTGCTGCGATGAAACTCCACCGTCTTCACGGCGATGCCGAGCTGGGCGCCGATCTCCTTGCGGGAGTTGCCCCAGGCCATCAGGCGCAGAACCTCCTCCTCGCGTGGTGAAAGCCCGTCCGGGTGCCTGTTCTTCTGCAGGCCTTCAAAGCCCATCGTTCTGGCAATATCGCGTTGCGCTTCAGCGGCGCTATCACTCTTGTCCGCCACGCGTCGGATCGTTGCGACTAACGTATCGACAAAGCGCTGCTGCAGGCGATCAAAGCGCTGTTCATAGGCCTGCTGTTCAAGTTCGATATCCTGCATCAGCACCAGCCCGGCCGATTGTCCGTTTGCATCAACAAAAGGTGTCGAGAACAGGCGCAGCCTTCGCTGCTGGTCGGTATCAGGCAGATAGATAGCGTCTGCGCAATTCATGGTGTGGCCGCCACGCAGCGTACGTTCGCTGGGCCAGTGCGATGGATCGAGCAGATTTCCCCCGTCGTCGAAGACGCGCCACTTCTTGACTTGCTCAGCGTCGCGAGAGGGAATCACATCGCCGAAAATGTCACGCATTGTCCCATTCAACGCGATGAACCGTCCGTTGGCGTCAATCAGGCCAATTGCGACGGGCAGCTTTTCCAGCGCCTCCGCAAGCCACAGGTACTTCTGAACCTCGAAGTCCTGACCGTTCTTCGGATCGTGTCGCGCCAAGGCTAGCCCCCGCTCCCTCGCCCACCCGGAACGACGCAATCTGGAACCGATCGCTTGGCGTTCCTGAGTCGAGCATAGGGCGAAGTTGGCCACCAGCACAGGGCTTGTGGGCGATATCGATCAGAAAGTTCCGGATACCCGAACGGCAAACCACTGCGTTCCCTCCGGGCCGCCCTTCTGTTTGCGCTCTTCAGTGCGCTGCAGCACGTCAGATGCTCGGCTGCCGGCGAAGAAGCTGCGAATGCGTGTCTCTTCCACGTGGAAGATGTTCGTCACCGAAGCGCGTACAGTGACGCCGGGGATTTGCGTGGTTTCGAGGAACAGTTCGAGGCTGCTGCCGGGACGATCGAACGCGATCTCTTCGAGATACTTGTATTCGAACTTGTCCGAAGTGCCCTTCGCGCTTCCGCCCCACGCCGACTTCCAGTCCGGCAATTCCTGACGATACGAAACGTTGTAGGTCCAGTCGCGCTCGTTCGAGAAGCGGCGCGCTTCACCCGTCAGCGGATCGGTCACGTCCGTTTCCTGATACATGCCAGAGAAGCGCACTTCGGCATTCTCGATGAAGCCAGCCAACGGAAGCGTTCCGCGCACTTCAACACCCGTGCGTGTGCCATCTCCGATATTGCCCGGCGCATCATAAGTGCGCAGGTTCGAAGGATCGCACGGCGTTTGTCCGATGACCGAGCAGATGGTGCGCGGAATGAAATCCTGCACGTCCTCGACCTGGTCGTAGAACACCGCAAGCGTCACCGCGCCGCGCTTGCCGAACTTGCGCTCCCACTCTACGCGCGCCTTCCACGTCTTCTCGGGCTCCAGATCGGGATTGCCGATCAGGCTCGATTCATCGACCACATTGATCGACGTGCCGAACTCCGCGAAGTCGAGTTGCGCCACTTCGCGCGAAACGCTGCCGCGAAGCTGATCTGTTTCTCCCGCCTGCCATGTCGCGATCATGCGCGGCTTGGGATATGAGAACTCCCGCTCCTTCACCTCATCGCCCGACTGCTTGATCGTCGATGCCTCATAGATGAAGCCGCTCTCGAGCGTCAGCTGCGGCGAGATCTTCCAGACGTCGGTGATGAAGGGCTCGACCCGCGTCTCCTCGACGCGCGTATCCGAAACAGGCAGCACGGTCGCCACCGGCCCAGCGCCCGTGTCGTTGAAGATATCGAGCGTCACTTCGCGGAAGTTGAACGCACCTTCCATGCCGATATCGATCGTGTGTGCGCTGTTGGGGCGCCATGTCGCAAAGCCCCGCGCCACACGCTCGCCGCCTTCGGTCGTGCGATTGATCGTGCGCAGTGTTGCAAGGCCATCCGGCCCGGCCATGCCCGTCGGTGTGAAGATGTGGAAGACGTCGTCCTGATCGACGCCAGTGAATGTCGCCAGCGCAATACCCTTGACCGAAAGCTCCGGGGAGAACCGGTGCTCCCAATCCGCGCCGACTTCGGCGGTATAATTGTTCGTGTAGTCGACGAAGCCGAAGGTGCCCCGCTCGAACGCGCCGGACGGCGCGAAATCGATCGACCCGATATTGGTCGTGTTCCACGTCGGCGCGATCTGCAGGTTGGCGCCCACCGTATCCTGCGCCGTGGGCCGCCATTTCAGCACGCCCGAGCCCTGCACGCCGATCTGGTTTGGCTGGCCGAACTGCTCGCGATACTTGGTCAGACCGCCAGATGCGTTGCGCACTGCCTCGAAGCTTTCGGTCCGGCCACGCAGGTTGGGCAGCTGGAAATCGAGCGTCACATCCGCCGTCTCGCCCAACGAGAAGGATTTCGTGACCTGAAACTGCCCGCCGATCCGTTCGGAGTATTGCAGCTCGCGCAAATCCACCACCCAGGTGCCGGGCGAGCCGCCCGTCTTCACCTGCTTCAGCACCACGTTGACCAGCTGCGTCTGTCCCCGGACGTCGACGTTCGAGGCAGAGCCGGAGATCAGCTCGATCCTCGCGACCGAATCCGCCGGGATACGCTTGAGCTGTTCGGAGATGAGCACTTTAGACGAGGGCCGCTCGCCATTCACCAGCACGTTGCCCGCTGTCGCGCCAAAGCCGCGCAATACCTCGCCGTCTTCAATCTCGAATCCCGGCACGCGGTTGACCATGTCGGCGGCCGTGACCGGGTTGTACTGCTTGAAGAAGGCGACATCGAAGATCTGCACGCCTTCAGACGCGGCGCGGGGGGCGGGCTGCGTCGGCTGTGTGGGCGCCTGCTGCGCCATCGCCGCCGGGCTCATGCCCGCGGCAAGCGCAATAAGTCCGATCGCCCGTTTTACCGGGCGCCTCAGCTTGACGCCGTCCATTGCCGTCCTCCCCGACGTATGTAAGTTCGTTTTCTGAACTCAGTCTCGGCTGGTTCCCGGATACGGTCAATTGCCACGGGGACTCGCGCGCGGACACGAACACGGGAGGTTCACGTGCGATGGAGTGAGATCGACACCATTCCCTGCCCGCTCGCACAGGCCATGTCGGTCATCGGCGACAGCTGGACCCTGCTTATCCTGCGCGATGCGATGCGGGGCGCGCGGAAATTCGACGAGTTCCAGCAATCGATACGTGCATCACGCGCTATTGTATCCGAACGCCTCGGCCACCTTGTCGAACATGGTGTGATGGAAAAGGTACAGTACGAAGCGCACCCGCCGCGCTTCGAATATCGCCTCACCGATCGCGGCCGCGCGCTGCAGCCCGTCATGATGACCATGGCGCACTGGGCGGAGACGCACATGCCCAAACGCGTCCGCCCGCCCAACCGCCGCCACACCGCCTGCGGACATAAGTTTCACCCGGTCGTCACCTGCTCGGAGTGCGGAGAAACAGTAACGCCGGAGACCATCGTGTTCGACAGATCTTTGGCGTCTTCTGGATCCAGGTAAAAGGGCGAGGGGCGGGCCGCGGGAGGACGAAGATGCGGTCGCACTAGACGATCCCATTCCGGACGGGGGCCGGGACCGGCAGGCCGCAATCGGTGCGGCCCGCCTCTCTATCCGCTTGCACCGGGGAGGCGCGGCGGAATTCGTGTTGCTAGAAGCTCCCTCTCAGAGTGACGCCATAGGTGCGCGGATCGCCGAGAAGGCCGGCATAGTAGCCCGAGCTGGAACCGCCAGCGTTGAGCATCTCGAAGTAATCCTCGTCGAGCGCGTTGCGGGTCCAGCCATAGAAATCCCAGCCGTCATCGCCACGGAAGCCGGCGCGGGCATTCACCAGCGTGTAGCCGTCGATGTTGAGATAGTCGGACTCGGTGGCGCTGGATGAGAATTCCGAGCGGTAGCTGGCGTCGAGCGCGATGAAGAACTCGCCCTGACGTTTCGCGAACTCGCCGTCGACCTTGTATTCGCCGCCGAACGAAGCAGCCCAGAGCGACAGGCCCGGCAGGCGCGTGCCCGAAGCATCGACGAAGCCGATGGCGCCGCCCGAGTCTTCCAGCGCCGGAGGCGCCTCAGTGAAGCTCTCATACTTGCCGTCGGTGTAGGCGAGGTTGCCATTCAGGTTGAAGTTGTCGTTGACGCGCCACGACCCGTCGAACTCGACGCCCTGCACCAGCACTTCGTCTGCGTTGGCGAGATAGCCGCGCAGCGTGCCCGACTGGTTCGATGAAACGCTGACTTGGAAGTCGTTGATCGTGGTGTGGAAGGCCGTGATGTTGGCGACCACGCCCGGGAACGGCTCTGTCTTCAGGCCGATCTCGATATGCTTGGTGTCTTCCGGCTTGATCGACGCCAGCTCGAGGACAGGCTGGTTGGCGCTGTCGAGCGGGATGCCATTGTTGTTCAGGCCGAACGTCTTGAACGCCGTCGAATAGGTTGCGTAGGCGTGATAATTGTCGGCGATGTCGTAGGCGACCGTCAGCTGGCCGGAAACGTTGTCGTCCTCGCCTTCCGATTCATAAGACAGCGGGGTCAGAATGCTGCGCTGCAGGTTCCAGCCCGCCGTGTTCGGCGCATACTGCGTGCCGCCATAGGTGCGCGAGCGATAATAGCCGCTCTTCTCGTCGAAGTTCACGCGCAGACCCGGCAGGATGCGGAGCTTGTCGCTCACCTTCCATTCGAGCTGGCCGAACAGAGCCTGGCTCGTGTGGTCCGAACGGATCTCGACGCGTTGGCCATAGCCTGTCAGCGCGCCTGCAAGACCGAGCGCCTGGTTGGCGTTCGTCGGGTTGGTCAGCCAGCGCCACGCCGCCGAGCCCTGCTCTTCACGGCCGAGCGTCTTGGTCACCTGGTTGAACCAGAAGGCGCCGACGACGTAGTTCAGGTTCTCGCCGAAATCGCCCGCGTAGCGGACCTCTTGCGACCACTGGTAGGATTTCGACGGGTTCTGCGACAGCGTGCGGATCGGCAGGCCGAGGAGGTCGCGATCGTTTGAAGGATCCCAGATCCAGTAACGCCAGGCCGAGATCGCCGAAAGCGTACCGCCGCCAACATCCCAATCGACGTTCAGGGCGACGCCGCCGAGATCAGAGTTGGAGCGGTGCGGCGTGTCGAGGTCGGTGACACGATCGAACGGATTGGTCGAAGGCGGGGCGTAATTGTAGTACGCCGCCTGCGCTGCGTACTGGCGGTTGAGCGGGCGCTGCGTTGGCACGACGCCGGCAAACACCTGCGCGTAACCTTCGGGGCGCTGCACGGTGTTGTCCGCCGACAGCTTGATGTCCAGCGTATCGCTGGGCCGCCACAGCAGCTGGGCGCGTGCGCCAATATTGCTGATGTCGTTGAGATCATCTTGATCGGTCGTGTTCCACAGCACGCCGTCGCGCTGGGTGCCGGAGAACGACACGCGGTAGGCCACATTGTCCGTCAGCGGGCCCGTGGTCGTGGCCTTGGCCTGGAAGTAGCCGAGATTGCCGTAGCTGAGCTCGACATCAGTCGATGGCGTGAACTCAGGCGCCTTGGTCGTCACGTTGATCGCGCCGGCGGTGGTGTTCTTGCCGTACAGCGTGCCCTGCGGGCCGCGCAGGACTTCGACCTGCTCGATATCGATGAAGTCCATCACCGCCGAAGCCGGGCGGGCAAAATAGACGCCGTCGACATAGAGACCGACACCCTGCTCGATACCGTCATTGGTGAGGCCGAACGGAGCGCCAAGGCCGCGGATGTTGACCTGGGTGTTGCGCGGGTTGGTCGAATAGAACTGAACCGACGGGACAAGCTGGTTCAGCTTGCCGATGTTGAAGGCGCCCGTATCGGCCAGGAAGTTATCCGAAAGCACGGACACCGGGATCGGCACGTCCTGGACGTCTTCCTCGACACGGCGGGCCGTCACGATCACCCGGTCGCCCGGCTGGATGGCGGCCGGCACAGCCTGTTGGTCATCGGCGCTCGGACCAGCCGGGTTGGCTACGGTTTCCTGCGGAACTGGCGCATCGGGACCTGCTTGGGCAAAAGCCGGCGCGGCCGAGAGCAACGCAAGTGCAGCAAAGGAAATTCCGTGGCCAAAACGGTTACTCGACTGATACCGTGTAGTTTCGACAACGCGCGTCATGGTCCGTCCTCATGCATAGCGCAGCAATCCCCGCGCCCTTCACAAACAGACAACCTTAAACACGACTAATCAGGTAGTATTACTTGGCTTTAGATTTTCTAGCCCAACCAAGGCTTGTTAAATGCGAGCTGGAATTCAGCTCCCTCAGGAAGCTGTAACCCCGACCTCCTTCGGCAATGGCGTTAACGGCCCTTTTTCCTCGCCGGTCGCGCCCCCACGTGGTAGCTTCCGCGACGTTCAGAAACCTAAGGACATCCGCCCTGCCCGCAGTTCGCAGCTCCAAGACCGGCAAGAGTTCAGTCTCGAAACCGGCCGCCACCCCGCCCAAGCCGGCCACACCCGATCCGCTCGAACTGGCCCGCCTGGTCGCCCAGCAGCTCGACGACGACAAGGCCGAGAACATTCTCAACATCCCGCTCGCCGGAAAATCGCCGATGGCCGACGCCATGGTCGTGGCTTCCGGCCGTTCGGCCCGTCACGTCGCCGCGCTGGCGGACCACGTCTCGCGCAAGCTGAAGGAAGTGGGCGTCGGCACGGTCCGTGTCGAAGGCCTGCCGAATGCCGACTGGGTGCTGATCGATGCGGGCGACATCATCGTCCACATCTTCCGCCCCGAAGTGCGCGAGTTCTACAATCTTGAGCGCATCTGGTCGTCAGACGCCCCGCCGACCGCGCGCGCCGCTACCGCCAACTAGGCGCGAGCGCCCCACGTGCGCATCCGTATCCTCTGCGTAGGACGCATGAAGGACGGACCCGAGCGCGAGCTTGTGGACGACTATCTCACGCGCGCGCAAAAGAGCGGGAAGTCGCTCGGCTATCGCGCCGTCGAGGAAATCGAGATCCCGTCCAGCACAAAGGATGACGAGGGCACGCGCCTGCTGGCGAAGCACGGACAGGGCATCCTGATCCGCCTCGACGAGCACGGCGAAGCGTGGGGTTCACAGGACCTGTCCAAACGCCTGGCCCGCTGGCGCGATGCCGGCGAGGATGCCGTCAGCTTTGTCATCGGCGGCGCCGACGGAACATCGCCCGCGATCGCCGCCGCAGCCCGTCACACCATCAGTTTCGGCATCCAGACCTGGCCCCACCGCCTTGTCCGCGTGATGATCGCCGAGCAGGTCTATCGCGCCCTTTCGATCGAGGCCGGATCACCTTACCACCGTGAATGATGCGCAGGCTGGCCCTCGCCCTCATGCTTCTGGCAACCCCCGCGCTGGCTCAGTCCCGCGCGGCGCCGAAGAGCTTTACCCAGGATGACCTGAAGCGCGCCGAGGCCGCTCGCGATTCCGCCGTGGCCCGATTACGCACGCTTGAGGCCCGCTCGTCTGCCGCGGCCCGCGACCTTGGCGATATCGACGCAGACCTGATAGCCGCCGCCGCAGATTCCACCGCCCGCGAAGAAGCCGCCTACGCGGCCGAAGAGCAGCTGATGATCCTCGCCGACGAGACGCAAACCGCCAGTTCCTCACTCTCCGCCGATCAGGCCGCTCTGGATGATCTGCTCGCCGCGCTGATGACGTTTGGATCGCGCCGCCCGCCCGCCCTCGCCACCAGCCCTGAAGACAGCGCCGCCGCCGTCCGCGCCGCCATCCTGATGTCGGACGCAGCGCCCGCCCTGTCCAGGCGCGCCACCGAACTGAAATCGCAGATCGAGACGCTCAATCGTCTCGCCGCCGAAACACGCGCCCAGCAAACCAATCTCGCGTCCGCCACGGGCGCGCTCGCCGCCCGCCGCGAAGAGATCGCTGCGCTGGCCGAAGAGAAGCGCCGCGCCTCCGCCACGCTGGATGCGGAAACCGCAGCCGCACGCGCCGAGACAAGACGCCTCGCAACCGAAGCAGACACCCTGCGCGAACTGCTCGACAGCCTGGCGAAATCAGCGCCTGCCAAGCCTTCCATGAAACCTTCGGCCGGCAAGCCGCCCGTGAAGCCCACGCCCGCCAAGCCAGGCGCAGGCAAACCTTCAGCAACCCAACCAGCCAGGCCGCCTGCGGCGGTCGCCGCCCGACCGTCGGCAGGGATCACCGCCCCGCTGCAACCTGCCGTCGGGACACGCTTGCATCGTTTCGGTCAGACCGTGGATGGCGAAAAGCAGCAGGGGCTCACGCTGTCCACGCGCCCTGCCGCGCAGGTGATAGCCCCACTCGATGCAAGGGTGCAGTATTCGGGCGTGTTCCGGTCCTACGGCCTGATGGCCATCCTGGACGTGGGCAACGACGTTCTGGTGGTCGTTTCCGGCCTCGATGCGCTGTTTCCCGAAGCGGGACAGTGGGTGCTGGCGGGCGAACCCATAGGCCGCATGGCTGACCGGAAGTCGCCATCTCCAGAACTTTATCTGGAAGTAAGACGTAAGGGTCAGCCTGTAGATCCCGAGAAATGGCTGGGACCCAGAACCTGAAGCCACCGGGCTGCGACGAACGGTAGTGCGGAAAGTGAGCCGCCAGAGCGTCATTGTATGTTGAACTTCGCGCGGATGACGTCAGAGTAAGGATCGCGGGACATTGTCAGAGGAGCAGCGCGACATGCGCAAGTGGTTGTTGGGCGCGATCGCCGGCGCGGGTCTCGTTGGAGCCGGAGTTGGCTTCACGGCATTCGCCGTCACGACCAATGGCAACGCTTCCGAGAAGCGAGCCCAGACCTTCAAGCAGCTCGAACTGTTCGCTGAGATCGTCGCCAAGGCGCAGGCCAACTACGTCACGGAATTCGACGAGTCCGAAGCGATCGAAGCCGCGATCAACGGCATGCTCGCCTCGCTCGACCCGCACTCCAGCTATCTCGATCCCGAAGACTTCAAGGACATGCAGGCCCAGACCTCCGGCGAATACGGCGGCCTCGGCATCGAAGTCACTGCACAGGACGGCTTCGTGAAAGTCGTCTCGCCGATGGACGGGACGCCCGCCTATCGCGCCGGCATCAAGTCAGGTGACTTCCTCACCGCCATCGACGGCAAGTCGATCGTCGGCCTGCCGCTGAACGACGCCGTGAAACAGATGCGCGGCGACGTGAACTCCGCCATTTCCGTCACGGTGGTTCGCGAAGGTGTCGAACCATTCGACGTCAGCCTGACCCGCGAAGTCATCCGGCCCGAAGTCGTGAAGCAGAAGATGGTCGGCGATGTCGGCTATGTCCGCATCACCACCTTCAACGAGCAGACCGTGAAAGCGCTCGACCGCGCGCTGGAAGCCACCCGCAAGGGCCCGCTGAAAGGCCTCGTGCTGGATCTGCGTGACAACCCCGGCGGCCTGCTCGAAGCCTCGATCGAAGTGACATCGCGCTTCGTCAATGGCGGCGAGGTGGTCTCCACCCGTGGCCGTCACGACACCGACAGCAAGCGCTACAACGCCGTGCGCGCCAACCGCTACCCGAACGTTCCGATCGTGGTGCTGGTCAATGGCGGCTCAGCTTCCGCCGCCGAAATCGTCGCTGGCGCCCTCAAGGACCGCGAACGCGCCGTCATCATGGGCGTCACCTCCTTCGGCAAGGGTTCGGTGCAGACCGTCCTGCCGCTCGGGCCCAACAAGGGCGCGATGCGCCTGACGACCTCGCGCTATTACACGCCGTCGGGCAAATCGATCCAGGGTTCCGGCATCGAGCCTGACGTTGAAGTCGCCCAGGTCCGCCTGTCCGAGAAGGACATCGCCGACCTCAAGACGCGCGCCGCCCGCTACAGCGAGTCGGCTCTGCCCCACGCGCTCGAAAACGACCAGGGCGCAGAGCGCAGGCCGCCGCACGTACCGGCAGACATGCCGCCGGCCGACTACAAGGGCGAAGACTATCAGCTCGATCAGGCCGTCGCCCTTATCCAGGCCGGCAAGGCCGTGCCGAAACCGCAGACCACAGCTGCGGTTCCCGCGCCTGCCCCGGCCACGCCGTAAGGCTGGCAAGTCCAGAAGTCCGAAAGGCCCGGCCACAAGCCGGGCCTTTTGCTTTTGCGCTGGCGGTCTTGTCCAAACCTTGCCCAAACCCCGAATTCCCCAACGTTTACAGCTGTAACAGGGCCAAACCGCCGCAGCGGCGTTACCGCGTTCTTAACATTAGAGGGCCAAGACTCTGCCGTTCGGGCCGGGGTGTATGTGAGGATCTGCATGTCTGCGTCACGGGCTGCCGATGGGTCGGTTCTGCGCACTGGTCTCAGCCAGTTCGCACTGAGCATCGCCGCGTTCGGAACACTCGCTGCCGGCGCTGTCGGCGCGGCGTTCTTTTTCGGCGACGATGATGCCGGCGGACCCCGCATCGAACTCGCCCTGTATTCCGAACAGAACGGCCCGCCGCCGCTGCTGAAGAACCGCTCGTCTCTCGAAGCGCTCGATGCTCATGCTGCTGGCGAGCCGAGCCTCGGCGTTGAATACGGCGACGCCCTCCCCGAAGACGGCGGCGATGGCGAAGGCGCCGCCACGATGACCGTCACCGAGATTTCGACCAACGCCGTCAACGCGCCCACCGCCCTGCCGCGTGCGCCGATCTCCGGCTATTTCGAACGCACCGCCGCTGGCGACCTGCCGAAGGTCGGCCCGGATGGCCGCACGCCCGCCGAAGCCTATGCCCGCCCCTTCATCGCCACGCCCGGCACGCCGCGCGTCTCGCTGATCGTCGGCGGCCTCGGCATGACGCAGAAACACACGCTGGCCGCCATCAACGAGCTGCCGCCGGAAGTCACGCTGTCCTTCGTGCCCTACGCCAACGACCTGCAGGGCTGGATCAACCGCGCCCGCGCCGCCGGCCACGAAGTGCTGCTCGAGCTTCCGATGGAAGCCTATGACTATCCGAACGTCGATTCCGGCCCGCAGACGCTGCTGACCAGCGCCAAGCCGGAAGAGAACCTGCGCCGCCTCAACATCCTGATGGGCAAGGCCACCGGCTATTTCGGCGTCACCAACTATCAGGGCGCCCGCTTCGCCACAGACGCCGCCGCCGCAACGCCGGTGATGAAAGCGCTCAAGGATCGCGGCCTGCTCTTCCTGCACGATGGCGCCGCTGCGCGCTCCGTCCTGCCGCAAGCCGCCAACCAGACCGGCCTCGACTTCACCGTCGCCGACCGCATCGTCGACGCCGAACTCTCGGCCGATGCGATCGACCGCGAACTGCTGGCCCTCGAAGCCCTCGCCATCCAGAACGGCAAGGCAATCGGCGTCGGCTTCGCCTACCCGGTCACGATCGAACAGTTCCGCATCTGGGCGGAAGGCCTGAAAGCCAAGGGCTATCAGCTCGCCCCGGCTTCTGCTTCGGCTGGCGTCGAGACGCGGGCTGCCAAGCCGTGACCTACGACGCCCACCCCGAACAGGGCGGGCGCGATCCCTCGCTGTACCGGCCCAATGTCGGCCTCGCCATCTTCTCGAAGAAGGGCCATCTCTGGCTCGGCCGTCGCGCTGGCGTGCGCAAGGACGATGCGCGCTACGCCTGGCAGATGCCGCAAGGCGGGATCGACCGCGGCGAGACGCCCGCCATCGCCGCCCTGCGCGAGCTGGGTGAGGAAACCGGCATCAGCACGAAGCATGTCGAACTGCTCGAAGAGCTGGAGCCCTGGCTCTATTACGACTTCCCACCTGCCCTGAAGGCGAAGCTGACCGGCCCCTATTTCGGCCAGCGCCAGAAATGGTTCGCCTACCGCTTCACCGGCTCTGACACGGATTTCCGGCTCGACGACCACACGCCGGAATTCGATGCCTGGAAATGGGCGCGGCTCGACGAAGCCCCCGGCCTCGTCATCCCGTTCAAGTCAGCCGTCTATGCTGAAGTGGTCAAACGCTTCGCGAAGTGGAGCGAGATCTAGCGCTCGCGACACACCTGTAGGGTGCATCTTGATGCACCCTGCGATTCAGCCAGGTTAGTGAGCCGTCGACGAACCGACAGCCGCCCGCAGGGCTTCCAGATACGCCAGACGTTCCGACGCGCGCTTGCGGCGCACTTCATCGCCCGGATCGTTGGCATCGGATTTCACCTTGACGATTTCCGCGTCGAGCGAGCCGACATCCACATCCGAAAGCCGCACGGCTTCTTCAGCAAGGATGGTCAGGCCGGCCGGCGTCACGTCGGCAAAGCCGCCACGCACGAACACCGGGGTCACGCCCGAAGCCTCATGGATGCGAACCACGCCCGGCTTCAGCACGGTCATAAACGGGGCATGCTTCGGCAACACGCCGAACTCGCCCTCGACGCCCGGAGCATCGACCTGGTTCACTTCGCCCGAGAACAGCTCGCGCTCAGGCGAAACCAGCGAGAAATTGAGCGTGTCAGCCATAGGACAAATCCTCTATCGCGCGCCGGTCTATCAGGCCTGAAACCCCTGTAAAGGCGGCTAATTGGCTAATCCGCCCGCAAGGTTACCACGGCGATTTCGGGCGGCTGGTTGAACCTCACCGGCACAATCGACACCCCCACCCCGCCGCTCACGTAAAGCCGCCCCTGCCCCTTGCTGTAGAGCCCGCACGGCCACTTCTCCGAGCCCGGCGAGGCATGCATCAGCCGTCCAAAAACGGGCAGGTTCACCTGCCCGCAATGGCTGTGGCCCGCAAACGTGATCGCCACCCGGTCCGGCGCGGTCGCAAACGCATCCGGCCAGTGGGACATCACGACCACAGGATCATCCCCCTCCAGCCCGTCCAGCGTCGCCCCATAGGACGGCTTGGCCCGCATGGACTCATAATCCGCCAGCCCGCCCAGCCAGAACGCCCCGCCCGGCCGCTCAATGCGTGCCCGCGTATTCTCCAGCACGCGAATGCCCGCCGCCTGCAGACCCTTCTCGATCGCCTCGCCGTCATACCACCAGTCATGATTGCCCAGCACCGACCACACGCCCAGCGGCGCGCGAAGCTGACCCAGCACGGGCAGACCGCTGAGAACCTCTGACCGTTCCACGTCGCTGCGCTGCGCCGCGGGCTCGTGCCGGCCAGCATAGTCGCCCAGCAGGAGGATGATGTCTGGCCGCTGCGCATTCATTTCGAGCACGATGGATTCGAGACGCGCTGGGCTCATATGCGGCGCGCCAGAATGTGTGTCCGTTATCACGCCCACCCGCAGCGGCTCGCCCGTCCACATCGGGCTCACCACCTCCACGCGGCGCACCACCAGCGTCTCCGGCTCCCACAGGAAAGCGCGGATGCCGAGCCCCCACGCCGCCGTCACCACGACGATCGCGGTCCATCCGAGCCAGCCCGGCCCACGCCCCCGCTTCACGCCGCGCCACAGCCCGAACAGAATTGCCAACGGCCAGAGCACAGCTCCGGCCCAGGCCAGCAGGATGATGTTGTTCCCCATGCGCCGTCCGCGCGCCTGCCTTTTTACTGCGCCCGCGTCACGGTCGCCGTGACAACACTGAAGCGTGACTGATGGCCAGGCGCTCCGGGATTGGCGCCCTCCGCCCGTATGGCGACGCCTTTCCCGTCGGGTGAATCAGATCCGGCGCGCGTCATGTTCGCGGCGATATTTTCCGGCTGTTCGGGTTGCCAGAAGCGGTAGCCCTCCGTCCTGAAACCGGCATCGCTTGCTACACCAGCAACAGCCGCAACCGTCGCGCCCGCCGGAGGGCCGTAAACCGATACCACGCACCGCCCTGCTTTCTCGCGCAGGGTGACGACGCCCTTGCCGCCAACAACATCCCACACAGTCTCGTCAGGCCCAGCGCCAGCCTGCTTGCGGGTCTCGGCATCCTGGGTTGGCCGCAGCTTTCCCTGCTGCGCGGCGGGCAGCGCACTCACGCCATTGCGCGTCACTGCCGGCACGCAGACATCCATCACCGCCGACCGGAACACACCCGCCGCGGTCTCAGGCGACAGGTCAGGTGACACCGCATCGCGTTGCGCGTGCGCGGGCGCTGCAAACATCAATGCCATAACAGCGGCCGAGAAAACTCTCATCGCATCGCTCCCTGGAACAACTCCAGACTAGCCGCGCCCGCCTCCCGCCGCCAGCGGCGCGCTCACGCCGTCAGGGCGCGGTCGACGTGATAGCCGCTGACAATGCGCTGAATTGCGACGAAGCACCTGCAGCGCCGGGCTCATTCCCGGTCAGCACCACCCTCACGCTCCTGCCGTTCGCTGTCTTTGTCCTGAGTTCGCGCTTGATGAAGTCGGGCTGGCATGGCTCCGGAGTCTCAAGACTATAGCCCCTCGCCCGCAGAGCGCCGGCGACTACGTCGAATGTGCTTTCAACAGCCGCGCCATGGGCCGCCACATCGCACCCGCCCGGCCCGTCTTCGATCTCGACAATCCCCTGGCCCAGCCCAGGCGCCCAGGCCGTGTAACCAGGCTTGGGCGGTCTCGCCGTGCTGCGGATGGTGTCGCGAAGAATTCTGTAATTCCCCATCTGATCGAGCGTCACGCCTCTTTCCGCCGCGACGACGCAGGCTTCCAGAACCGACATGATGAAGCCGCTCGAAACATCCCCGGGGCTCAGACCGTAAGCCAGCTGCGGGCGAGGCTCCGTGGCGCACGCTGCAAGCATCAGCGCCGCCGACAAGGTCACCAACCGTCGTTTCATTGCGTCCCTCCAGACGGCATCACGCTATCGGAGACCGTCGGCGAAACAAGGCGCGCATCTTGCCGGCGCGCGCGTAATCGCCTGAGGTCACTTCACCGTAACGAACGCTCCCAGAGTGCTGAAGCGCGAGCGCATGCTCGCCGCGCCGGGATCGTTGCCAATCAGCATGACGTTCACCGTGCGACCGTTCGGCGTCAGCGTCAGGCTGTGCTGGTAGAATTTCGGTCCGCCCTCCGGCATCGGCTGCGGCGCATACCCTTTCGCGCGTAATGCGCTCACGATTGCGTCGAACGTCGCGCTGACCGGCGGGCCATAGGCGGACACATTGCACTTGCCGTCCGCCTCCTCCTCGATCGTCACGATCCCCTGCCCGGGAATCGGCGCCCACGCGGTCGCGCCGGGCTTCAGCGGAATCATCGTGGGGCCGGTTTCGCGAACGATCTTGTCGCTGCCCAGCTGCTCCAGGCGCTTGCCCGCCTCCGCCGCCGCTGCGCAGCCCTCGACCACAGCGACCACGAACCCCGCCGAGACCTCCTGCGGCGTGAGGCCAGTGGACGCCGAGCCATACGGCGCTGTCCTCGGCGGAGACTCCACGCTAGCGCACGATGCGAGCAACAGTACGGATGCGATAGCAGATGCGCGGATCATGTGTCCCTCCCAAGGTGGGCGCACGCTAGCAGTCATCTCGCCCCGGACAAGACGCGCTGCAGCAAAACAAAAACAGGCGCGGATCGCTCCGCGCCTGTTTCGAACTTTTCGACTGATCGAAAGATCAGGCGGCTTCGGCAGCCATCTTCTGCGCCTTGGCGATCACGTCGTCGATCTTGCCGCACATCAGGAACGCCTGTTCCGGGATGTCGTCGTGCTTGCCTTCGAGGATTTCCTTGAAGCCCTGCACCGTGTCTTTAACGTCGACGAACTGGCCTTCGAGGTTGGTGAACTGCGAAGCCACGAAGAACGGTTGCGACAGGAAGCGCTCGATCTTGCGGGCGCGCGCCACGACCAGTTTGTCTTCTTCCGACAGTTCGTCCATGCCGAGAATGGCGATGATGTCCTGCAGCGATTTGTACTTCTGCAGGATCTCCTGAACGCCGCGCGCGGTGTCATAGTGGTCCTGACCGACAACGTTCGGGTCGAGAATACGCGACGACGAGTCAAGCGGGTCGACGGCCGGGTAGATGCCCTTTTCCGAGATCGCGCGGTTGAGAACGGTCTGCGCGTCCAAGTGGGCGAACGAAGCGGCCGGGGCCGGGTCGGTCAAGTCGTCGGCCGGAACGTAGATGGCCTGCACCGAGGTGATCGAGCCTTTGGTCGTCGAGGTGATGCGTTCCTGCAGCGCGCCCATGTCGGTCGCGAGCGTCGGCTGGTAACCCACCGCCGAAGGAATACGGCCGAGCAGCGCCGACATTTCCGAACCCGCCTGCGTGAAGCGGAAGATGTTGTCGACGAAGAAGAGAATGTCCTTGCCCTGGTCGCGGAAGTTTTCAGCGATTGTGAGACCCGTCAGAGCGACGCGAGCGCGCGCGCCCGGCGGCTCGTTCATTTGACCGAACACCAGCGAGCAGCGCGAGGTGCCGCCGCCACCAGCCTGGTTCACGCCCGACTCCACCATCTCGTGGTAGAGGTCGTTGCCTTCACGCGTACGTTCACCGACGCCGGCGAACACGGAGTAGCCGCCGTAAGCCTTCGCGATGTTGTTGATCAGTTCCTGAATGAGAACGGTCTTGCCCACGCCGGCGCCGCCGAACAGGCCGATCTTGCCGCCCTTGGCGTACGGGCACAGCAGGTCGACGACCTTGATGCCCGTCGGCAGGATTTCCGGCACCGGCTTCTGGTCCACGAAGGACGGAGCGGGCTGGTGGATGCCGCGGAGCGTGGTGCGGTCAACCGGACCGGCTTCGTCGATCGGCTCGCCGATGACGTTGAGAATGCGGCCCAGCGTGGCCTCGCCCACCGGCACCGAGATCGCGTTGCCCGTGTCCTTGACTTCGTGACCGCGGGTCAGGCCCTCGGTCGAGTCCATCGCGATCGTGCGCACGGCGTTCTCGCCAAGGTGCTGCGCGACTTCCAGAACAAGGCGCGTGCCGTTGTTCGTGGTCTCGAGCGCGTTCAGGATGGCCGGCAGGTGGCCGTCGAACTCGACGTCGACGACGGCGCCGATGACCTGGCTTACGCGGCCCTTCACGTTGGTAGCGGTTTTCGTGCTCATGTTCGGCCTCTGGTCTGTCGTAATGTTCGTTAGAGCGCTTCAGCGCCCGAGATGATCTCGATGAGTTCTTTGGTGATCTGAGCCTGGCGGGCGCGGTTGTAGCGCAGCTGCAGCGACTTGATCATGTCGCCCGCGTTGCGTGTCGCGTTGTCCATGGCGGTCATCTGCGCGCCCTGGAAGCCGGCTTCGGTTTCCAGCAGCGCCGACAGAAGCTGCGTGCCCAGATAGCGCGGCAGCAGCGTCTCGAGGATCGCTTCTTCGCTCGGCTCGTAGATGTAACGTGCGCCCTGCAGGTCGACCTTCGGCGCATCCGCCGGCGCCTTCGCCGGGATCAGCTGCAGAGCGGTCGGGATCTGCGTCAGCAGGTTCTTGAAGCGTGCGAACACCAGCGTGGCGACATCGAACTCCGCCCGGTCGAACCGGCTGGTGATCTCGGATGCAATGCGAGAAGCGCTTTCCGCCGTAACCGAACGCTCGGACTTGCGGTCGATATGGCCGACGATCAGCGGGCCATACTGGCGCTTCAGGGCGTCAGCGCCCTTCTTGCCGATGGTCAGGATCTTCACCGTCTTGCCGGCCGCCTGCAGGCGCCGGATTTCGGCGCGGGCCATCTTGACGATGTTGGTGTTGAAGCCGCCGCACAGGCCGCGCTCGCTGGTCAGCACGATCAGGAGGTGAACGTCGTCCGATCCCGTGCCCGCGATCAGTTTCGGTCCGCCGCCGGCGGCCGCGCCCGATGCGAGGTTGGCGATCACCGCAGCCATGCGCGTCGCATACGGACGGGCAGCCTGCGCTGCTTCCTGCGCACGCTTCAGCTTGGCGGTAGCCACCATCTGCAGCGCCTTGGTGATCTTCTGCGTGGACTTCACGCTGACGATCCGGAGGCGGAATTCCTTCAAGCTGGGCATGGGCTATGCCTTGTCCTCAAGCTGTCCGGGTTACGCGAAGGTCTTCGAGAAGGCTTCGAGCGTCGACTTGATCGCGTCTTCGATCTTGCCGCCGTCCTTGCCATTCTTGGAGATGTCTTTCTGGTCGCGGATGTCCGCCAGCAGAGCCTGCTTGTCGGCGCGGATGTGGCGCAGCAGTTCGGCTTCGAAGCGCACGACCGCGTCGGTCGGGATCTTGTCGAGATAGCCGCGCGTACCGGCGTAGATCACCACGACCTGCTCTTCCGTCTGCAGCGGCGAGTATTGCGGCTGCTTCAGGAGTTGCGTCAGGCGGGCGCCGCGGTTGAGCTGGCGTTGCGTCGTCGCGTCGAGGTCCGAACCGAACTTCGCGAAGGCAGCCATCTCGCGATACTGCGAGAGTTCCGACTTCATCGTGCCGGCAACCTGCTTGGTCGATTTCACCTGGGCCGAACCGCCCACGCGCGACACCGACAGACCAACGTTCACGGCCGGGCGGATGCCCGAATTGAACAGGTCGGTCTCGAGGAAGATCTGGCCGTCCGTGATCGAGATCACGTTGGTCGGGATGTAGGCCGACACGTCGTTGGCTTGCGTCTCGATGATCGGCAGCGCCGTCAGCGAGCCCGAACCATGGTCCTTGTTCAGTTTCGCGGCGCGCTCGAGCAGGCGCGAGTGGAGATAGAACACGTCGCCCGGGTAGGCTTCGCGGCCCGGCGGGCGGCGCAGCAGCAGCGACATCTGACGGTAGGCGACGGCCTGCTTCGACAGATCGTCATAGATGATCAGGGCGTGCATGCCGTTGTCGCGGAACCATTCGCCCATCGTGCAGCCCGTAAACGGCGCGATGTACTGAAGCGGGGCCGGCTCGGAGGCCGTAGCAGCCACGACGATCGTGTACTCAAGCGCGCCGCGCTCTTCGAGTGACTTCACGACCTGGGCGACGGTCGAACGCTTCTGACCGATGACGACGTAGATGCAGTAGAGTTTTTCTTTCTCGTTGCCGCGGGCGTTGATCGCCTTCTGGTTCAGGATGGTGTCGATCGCGACAGCGGTCTTGCCCGTCTGACGGTCGCCGATGATCAGCTCGCGCTGGCCACGGCCGATCGGAACCAGCGTGTCGATGGCCTTGATGCCGGTCGACATCGGCTCGTGCACCGACTGACGCGGCAGGATGCCGGGGGCTTTCACGTCGACGCGACGGCGCTCGGCGACATTCACCAGCGGGCCTTTGCCGTCGATCGGTTCACCGAGAGCGTCAACCACGCGGCCGAGCAGGCCCTTGCCCACCGGGGCGGCCACGATCTCTTGCGTACGCTTGACGTTGTCGCCTTCCTTGATGCCGCGGTCGTCGCCGAAGATGACGACGCCGACATTGTCGCGCTCGAGGTTGAGGGCCATGCCCTTAACGCCCGACTCGAACTGCACCATCTCGCCGGCCTGGACGCTGTCGAGGCCGTGAACGCGGGCGATGCCGTCGCCGACCGACAGCACCTGGCCGACGTCGGAGACTTCGGCTTCAGCGCCGAAATTCTTGATCTGGGCTTTCAGGATGTCGGAAATTTCCGAGGCGCGGATGTCCATGAGGCTAGGCCCCCTTCATGAGGTTCGTCAGGTTGTTCAGTTTCGTACGGATGGAGCTGTCGACCAGCTTCGATCCAATCTTGAGCTGCAGGCCGCCGATCAGCGCGGGGTCGACTTCAACGTCGACCGACACGGTGCGGCCCAGCGATTTGGAGATGGCGCTCTCGATGTCGAGCGTCTGTTCCTTGGTGATCGGCTTGGCGACGCGCGCAACAACGCGGCTCGATCCGCGATGCTTGGCGGCTTTCTCGGCGAATGCCTTCGCCATGCCGACAATGTCGCCCGCGCGACGGTTCAGCGTCGCAACGCCGACAAAACGTTTTGCCAGGTCCGGCAGGCCAAGCTTGTCGCCGATCGCGGCGAGCACAGCGGCTTTCTCTTCGGACTTGTGGAGCGGCGACTTCAGCACACGCGAGAGAGCAACATCGCCCTCGATCGTTTTTGCCAGCGCCGTCAGGCCGTTATCGACCGCGTCGACTTCGCCGGACGTGATCGCAAGGTCGAATACCGCGGCAGCATAGCGCTGGGCAGCTTCGCTTACAGATGTGGTCGATGAACCGGCCAAATTGCTCGCCCCAGCGTCTCGAATCCCCCGCACCGGGCTCGAGACAAAAATGATGTGAAATCAGCCACGTAGATACGGGTGGCCTTCCGGTCGTCCGTCGCGCGGGTTGCTAGCACGCGCGGGCGCCGTGTGACAACAAGCGGTTTTGGCCAAATTCATCAACAAACACGGGCGTTTCGTCGCGGCGCGGCAGACCTTCCGCGTCCGTAATCCCGGCTACACCAAGGAAGCTGTGTATGGGCGGCCCGTGGCCGGCGCTCCCGGCCCGACCTGTCATCCCGGAAGCGCGCAGCGCCATTCCATACTCACCCCACCCCAACAGCCTTCCGGTGGCTCCCGGCTCCTCTCTACCGCCACGGCGGGGATGACAGTTGAGCGGCGCTAACTTGCGACCTGTCCCGCGCGCCCATACTTCGACGATCCCAACCGGAGCCGCCCATGTCCCTCTTCCAGCCCCTCACCCTCGCCCACGGCCCCACCTGGAAGAACCGCTTCATGCTGGCGCCGCTCACCAACACGCAGAGCCACCCCGACGGCGTCCTCTCCGACGCCGAGTTCAACTGGCTCACGCTCAGGGCAAAAGGCGGCTTCGGCCTGACCATGACGTGCGCCGCCCACGTGCAGGCTGTCGGACAGGGCTTCCCCGGCCAGCTGGGCGCCTTCGACGACAAGCACCTGCCCGGCCTCACGCGCCTGGCCAGCGCCCTCCGCACCAACGGCTCGGTCTCGTCCCTCCAGATCCACCACGCCGGCAACCGCTCGCCCAAGGAACTCGTCGGCACGCCCGTCTGCCCGTCCGACGATCCCAAGACCGGCGCACGCGGCCTCACCCTCCCCGAGGTCGAAGCCGTCCGCGACGCCTACATCGCCGCGGCTGTCCGCGCCGAGAAGGCGGGTTTCGACGGAGTCGAGATCCACGGCGCCCACGGCTACATTCTCGCGCAGTTCCTCTCGTCCGAGATCAACCACCGCACCGACCAGTATGGCGGCTCGCTGGAGAACCGCGCACGCCTGATCCTCGAAATCATCGACGGCATCCGCGCCGCCACGAAGCCCGGCTTCCAGCTCGGCTTGCGCCTCTCGCCCGAACGCTTCGGCCTGAAGCTCGCGGAGATCCGCGATGTCGCCGCCGAAATCCTTCGCGGCCAGAAGATCGACTTCCTCGACATGTCCCTGTGGGACTTCGCCAAGGAGCCCAACGAAGAAGAGTTCAAGGGCCGCACGCTGATGAGCGTCTTCACCGAACTCCCGCGCGGTCAGACCCGCCTCGGCGCCGCCGGCAAGGTGATGACCGGCCCGCAGGCCCAGTCCGTTCTCGACGCCGGTTGCGACTTCGTCGTCATCGGCCGCGCCGCCATCCTGCGGCATGACTTCGTCGAGCGTGTGAAGGCAGACCCGGCCTACGCCTCGCCAGCAACGCCCGTCAGCATCGAGCACCTTACCAACGAAGGCCTCTCCCCCGCCTTCGTCCAGTACATGCGCCAATGGCCCGGCTTCGTCGAAGCTGAACAGCCCGCCGCTTAAGTCCTTCCTCGCCGCAGGCGGGAAAGGCGGATCGCCAACCCCAAAACGCAACCGGCCGGATCCTTGGGGGATCCGGCCGGCGCTTTAGTCAGACTGCAAGTTCGAAGGGCCTATTCGCGGCGGCCTTCGGACTCGCGGAAGCGCTATTCCATCATCTTCTTCAGAGCCACGCCGGCTTCCTGGAAGGAAAGCGCGCCGCTCTTGTCCGTGTCGATCGCAGCGAAGTTGGCTTTGACCGGCTGGAACATCGGGCTCTTCATCTCGGCTTCCTGCAGCATGCCATCGCGGTTGTCGTCGGCCGCGGTCAGCATCCGCGAAGCCTGGAGCTGCTGCTGCAGGTCTTCACGCGGGTTCTTCGCCGTCTCGTCTTTCCAGCGGTACTGGACGCTCGTGAACAGCATCTCTTCGAACGACTGGTCACCCCAGACAACTTCCTGATCCGGGTTCGTCCGGGTCTTGGTGTTGTCGCCGTAGAGCGCCTTGTTGTTCTTCGAGTTGTCGTACCAGTAATCGGCGACGAGTTTCGTGCCGGCCGGCAGTTCGATCAGGTCCTTGTAGATGTACTCGCGCTGCCAGTTGAAGTCGTAGTGCGGCATGTTGAGGATCACTTCCTCTTTGCCGTCCGGATAGATCGCGGTCAGCTTCGAGGCGTAGCCACGATAGTGCGCGTGCACGAGCGAGGCAGTGATCTGAACGTCGGCCGGGAACTGCACATAGGCAGTCTCATGCCAGCGAGCCTGGTTCGGCTGAATGGTGATCGACGGATCGACGATCACGATCTGACGCTTCACCAGTTCCGGATCATCCTTCGAGAAGTAGAAGGCGATCTTCGAATTGTCGGTGAAGGCCTTGCCGATCGGCGTGTAGTGCATCTGGAAGGAGATGGCGCCGCCAGCCGGGATCCACGTCGCCCACTTGTCGGGAGCGAGGTTCGATTCCGACCCGACAGCGTAACCGCCCATCGAGATATTCCAGTCGAAGCCGCGGCCGTTGGCCGGCATCTTCGGCAGCCAGCCAGCCAGGATGTGGTGCACGCCCTGACGGTTGCCGGCCTTGAAGGTGGTCGCCTTCAGCCATTTGCCTTCCGTCAGCGGGCTCGCAACCGCCGGGATCTGATAATCGACAACGCCGGCAGCCGGCACGTCATACGACGGGATGTCGACGACGAGGTCGGGCTTGCCCAGCGGCCATTCTTCACGGCCGGCAGCAGCCTTCGTCAGCGGGTCGGCAGCAGCGTCAGCCAGGTCGCTCGGAGCGCCGGCATCGATCCAGCCGATCAGGGTTTTGATTTCCTTCTCGGTCAGGTTCTCGTTGTTCTGGAACGCGCGATAGTGGCTGTCAGCGTCGAACGGCGGCATGCGGTCCGTGCGGATCGCTTCGCGGATCATCGGCGCGAAGTTCTTCACCTGCTGATAGCTGTTCCAGTACAGCATCTGCGGCGCGATGCCGTTCGGCTGGTGGCACTCGACGCACTTGGCCTGGAAGATCGGCGCGACGTCGTTGGTGTAGGAGACTTTCGAGTAGGCCGAGTTGTCGGCATACGCGATCTTCGTGCCCTTCACCGGCAGTTCGGCGTTGGTGATCGGCTTGCCGGCGACGAACTCGGTCACAGCGGCTTCAGCCGACTCGACCGGGCCATGATAAACCACTTTCCAGTCCTTCGGGCTCACCACCACGGTCTCGCCCGTGTAGGTGAAGCCGACCGACTTGCCGCTGGCGTCCTTGCCGAGCGAAGCGCCGATGAGCTGGAATTCGTCGTTCAGGATCGGCAGGGTGATGCCCTGCTCCTTGGCTTCCGCCTCGATCATGGCGCGCGTGTCGGCCGTGTTCGAGTTGATGAGCTGGATGACCAGCTCCGGATTTTTCTCTTTCAGCGCCATCAGCGCCTTGGCGGTCGCGCGCGACGTCTCATCGCCGTTCACATACGACGCCAGCACGACGGCCGGGGTATGCGTGTCATAGCGAAGGATGTGGCCCATGCCCGACCCATCGGCCAGCATGTAGTTGTCGACCGTATTGCCCACCAGCTTGGCAGCCGGCGCCTCGTTCGAGCATGCTGCCAGGCCGAGCACAGAAACGCTCGCCAGCAGGACAGCTGACGCGATCCTCTTCATGGACGGTAACTCCCTGGGTTTTATTTTTGTCCGATTCCAGCGCGGAACCTACTCGCAATTGACACTGTCAACAACGAGGCGCCGCTGGGGCAGAACATAAATATATCGAGTGACACTGTCAACAACGAGGCGCCGCTGGGGCAGAACATAAATATATCGAGAGAAGCGCCCACCGGCCGCTCAGTTTGTTCGTGAGCATTCTGTCGGAGCGACGGACAAGCGAGGCCTAGGCGGCCACCTGCGAAGGATTCGCAGGCGCCCGCGCCGTCCGCAACAGCCGCCAGACCTCGACCCCGATCGTCACCACCCAGATCAGCGCCGCCACCCCCAGCGAAACGTTCACGATCCCCCACACCATCCGCACAACCCGGGCGATCTCATCCAGATCGGCGCCATCCACCGGCGTCACCTCGATCAGCGGCTGCGACTGGTACAACACCCACAATATGCCCAGCCCGGCCAGATGCCCCGCAATGCTGACCACAGACCGCACCCTGCTCCACGCCGGATGCAGAATGTCAGCGAGGTGAACCACCGTCACACCGACCGCCAGCACCAGTATCGGCCAGTAAACCACATCCCACGCCGGCGAGAACGCCAGCGCCGCCGAGGCGCCATCCCGCACCGGAATCTCGTTCGGGAACTGCACGACCTTCACCCAGAACAGCAGGAAGACGATGTCGAACACCAACGTGAACGCGCTCTCGAACAGCGTCCGCGGCTGGCGCACATTATCCCGCGGCAGAGACTTCGGGTCCCACTTCGCCGCCCACTTCATGTCCAGCTTGCCGCGCTCCGCCGCGATGAACAGCGCGGTCACCACGCCGAACGTCACCAGCGCAATCTCCAGCGCGCTCCCGATGCCGCGAAACGCTGCCCTGAAAGGCTCTTCCGAACCCAGCGCCCGTATCGTCACGATGCCGAACCCGATCGCGATCGCGAGGCCCACAGCGATCCGCTGCACATGCCAGAACCACGGATAATAGCCCGGCCCGATCAGGTGATCGTTCCCGGAATAGCGCGACGCCACCACCACCGGATGCCCGAAATCCTTCAGCACAGCCGCGATCTCGTCATCCCCAGCGGCGCGCCCCAGCTCCGCCTCCTTCGCCTCGACCCGGGAGTCGATGGCCTCGCGAAGCTCGGCGATGATGTCCTTCGCCGCATCGTCCGGCAGCCGCCGCTCCACCGCCGCGAGATAGCGCGCGATCATGTCCTTCACTTTCCGCTCTCCATCGTCCGGCGCATTCATGTCGTGAAATTTCAGGTGAGCCTCGACCAGGTGATCGGTCATTGCCGTCCCTCCTTCAGGCCAGCCGCCGCTGGCGGTCCGCCAAGAATCCGCTCAAGCGCGCGGTTCATCCCGCGCCATTCCTGTGTGAGATGTTCAAGCGCCGCCGCGCCATCGGCCGAGAGGCGGTAGAACCGCTTCTGCCGCTTGGCGTCCTCGCGCCATTCGGAGGTCAGCAGACCCTGCGCCTCCAGCCGCCGCAGCATGGGATAGAGAGCGCCCTCGTCGATATCGACGCCGGCCTCTCCCAATTCGGTCTTCAGCGTGTAGCCATATTTCTCGGAACGCAGTGTTCCGAGAACCGCAAGGATCAACGAACCCCGCCTCAGCTCCAGCCGCAAAGCCTCAATAATGTCGGGTCCGATCGGCATCCCATGTCCCATACAGTGTGCGTCGCACAGTATGTAGCGCACAGCGGAGAGCCACGCAACCGGAATCAGCGCTCAAAGCTGCCGGGCGCCTGCCTAGCCGACCACAAACCTGATCGGCAGCGTCACCCGCGCTCCGGGCGTCACGCCGTAGCTGTTGTCTTTCCTGATCGCGAAAATCTTGGACACGCGGATCGCAGCCTCGCTGAATCCATATCCGGGCTGCTCTTCCCATCCCGGCTCGCACGCGAACGTCCAGTCAGCCAGCACGACACACGGCAGCTTCACCAGCGACTCGATCCCCGCATCCAGCGCCGCTTCCGGATAGACTTTCATCATGTCGCTGAAGGATGGGGTCCGCTCGGCCCATGCAGGCGCCAGAATGTCGTCCGGCTCACGCGGCAACGCCACATGGTCCGGCTCCATCATCTCGCAGGCGCCCAGCACCATGAACACTGCAATCAACCCGGCAATCCGCATGTGTCTCTCCTGAACTCCCACTAGACTGCCCCACCTCCGGAAAAAAGAGCGCCCCCTCTCTCCCGCTCATCCCGGCGAAAGCCGGGACTCAGAGCCACAAGCGCCAGATCCCGCAGGTCTCGGCCCAAAGAACCGGTGGCCTGAAATTTCCCAACCGCTGCAACACAGCGGCCCCCGCACTTTCTGCTGGGGGACAACCTGAAACACCAACCCACACCCCACCTGACTGCGCCCATATTCAACGCATGTTCGAGCTGCAGCAGATCATCCTCTGGATTCTCTGGCGCCTCCGCCCCGTCATGGCGGTGGAGGCGAATCTCGTCGACATCATCGCCGCCGGCTTCCGCCTCTTCGACAACGACGAAGCCATCAGCAGGATGGAAGACGACCCCAACCAATGCCTGATCGTCTCCGCGGGCCTCGCTGACGCACACGCCAAGCTCGACCTCCTGATCTATCTGAGAGCCTGCGAGATCCTAGGCATCCGCTCCCGCGCGAAGGACTTCACACCCAACCGCACCGCCAGCCGCTCAGGCCGCACGCCCCAAGCCTGCTGGACCAGCTTCCGCCGCCTCGTCACGCGCTTCGAAGACTACGAACGCCTCGCGCAGAAACGCGCCGAAGGCCTGCGCGCGGAGCAGAGCCCCCTCCGTCTTGCAGCTACGCTGCAATCCACCTCCCCCGCGTTTCATGCGGTGGAGGCAAACCACCATTGCCTTGCCTCCCTCAGTGCGCAGCACTGGGGGAGGTGGATTGCGCGCCCTTGCGCGCAAGACGGAGGGGGCCTCTTCGCGCAACCGCGCGGCCCTCCTCCACCTCACTATCCAGAGCCAGAACCCTCCCCACCCCGAAAGCCCAGCTTCCGGGAATGCCTCCGTATGACCAACACGACGATAGAGCCTTGCGCGACACCTGTTATGGTCCGCCCGAATCGAAAGGCCCCGCCATGACGCCGTCCATCCGTCGCCGCACCAAGATCCTCGCCACACTCGGCCCTGCCAGCGATGGGGCGCTCAAGATGGAAGAACTGCTCCGCGCCGGGGTCGACCTCTTCCGGGTCAACTTCTCCCACGGCACGCACGAACAGCACGCAGCCCGCATCGCCGCCGCCCGCGAGGCGGAGAAAGCTCACGGCCACCCAGTCGCAATCCTCGCCGATCTCCAGGGTCCCAAGCTCCGCGTCGGCGATATCGGCGGCGGCCAGTGCGACGTCCGCATGTCGTCCGAGCTTCGCCTCATCGCCGCCCAGACTTCGAATGATCCCGACATCATCCCGATCCCGCACCCGGAACTTGTCGCCTCGCTCCAGCTCGGCGACCGCCTGCTGATCGACGACGGCAAGATGATGCTGGTCATCGTGAAGGTCGACGGCGCAGACCGCATCGCCCGCCCGATCGCCCCCGGCCGCATCATGAGCCGGAAAGGCATCGCCGTTCCCAACCGCCCGATCCCGATCCCGGCCCTCACCGAGAAGGACCTTGCAGACGGCAAGTTCGCGCTCTCCCAGGGCGTCGACTACCTCGCTCTCTCCTTCGTGCAGCGCGCCGCAGACCTCACCATGGCCCGCGAAGTCTTCGGCGATCACGTGCCACTCGTAGCCAAGATCGAAAAGCCCGCCGCCCTCGATGAGCTCGAAGACATCGTCGCGCTGTCTGACGCCGTAATGGTCGCGCGCGGCGATCTCGGCGTCGAACTCTCGCCCGAGCAGGTGCCGATCGCCCAGCGCCGCATCGTCCGCGTCGCGCGTTCGCACGGCAAGCCGGTGATCGTTGCAACGCACATGCTGGAATCTATGGTCGAAGCCCTCGTCCCCACCCGCGCCGAAGCCAACGACGTCGCCACCGCCGTCTATCAGGGCGCAGACGCCGTCATGCTCTCAGCCGAAAGCGCCGTCGGCCGCCACCCCACCGCCGCCGTCGCCATAATGGACCGCATCATCCGCGCCATCGAAACAGATCGCGACGCAAACCCGTCAACGCAGGCCGCCCCGAATCCCGCGCACGTCACCACGGCGGACGCCTGCGCGCGCGCCGCGTCCAACCTTGCCGACGATCTCGATTGCCCGCTTGTCGTCTTCACGCGCTCGGGCTCATCGGCCCAGCGCGTCTCCGCCACGCGCCCGAAGCAACCGATCCACGCCCTCACGCCAAGCCTGCCCACCGCACGCAAGCTCTCACTCGTCTGGGGCGTCAACGCCGATCTCGAACCGGAAGAACCCAAGAGCTTCGACGACATCCTCGCCTCCGTGAACCGCCACGAAGCCGCCAGCAACATCAAGCGCTTCGTCATCACCGCCGGCTATCCGTACGCCAGCGACAACTCGACAGACACGATCAAGGTGGTTGAACGGAAATGATCCGCGCGCTCACCATCGCCTTCGCACTCATTGCATCTGCCTGCGCCGCCACGGCCGGCGGCTACACGCAGGGCGATCTCGCGAAGCTGTCCTTCCTCGAAGGCCGCTGGCAGGGCATCGGCCCCGACGGCGCGCCCTTCTACGAGCAGTATGACTTTCCCTCGCCCGAAAAATTCCGCTCGCAACGCTTTGACGCCGCCTTCACCACCGTCAGCGACACAAGCACGTTGACGCTTGAGGAAGGTGACATCTATTCCCGTTGGGGCGAGTACAGCTGGAAAGCCACCGACATCGCCGACGGCTACATCGCCTTCGCTCCGGTCAATGCGCCCAGCGCCTTCCACTGGAAGAAGCTCGACGCCAGCACCGTTGAAGTCGTTCAGAAATTCACCGGCGAAGACGGCAAGCCGCAGACCTATGCGGTCCTGCTGAAGCGCGTCACCTGATTGTTCGACAGCGTACACTGTGCGGTAGCGCACAGACTCTGTTCGATAGCGAACATAATATTTGGAGCTATCCTCAATCTGAAGCATTATCGCTCCATCGGCCGCCACGCGTTGGCTCACGGCCGGCTGAGAGATGTTCGAGCTCCCGCCTTTTCGCGCAGGAGCTTCATGCCCGCCCTCGAACAAGAGAACGTCCGAAATCGCCTGCTCCGTCTGCTGCCCGCAGCTGAGTTTAACGTGATCGCGCCTCATCTCACGCCGGTTGAGCTTGAGATGGGACAGACCCTTCACCGTGCAGGCGACCCCATCGAGCATGTCTATTTCGTCGAGACGGGCTTCATCTCGGCGCTCGCCGTCCTGTCGGACGGGCACCCGCTCGAAGTCGGCCTGATCGGCTCCGAGGGAGTTGATGGTGTTTCAATCGCGCTGGGCGCCCATACCTCCTTCGCCGAGACGATGTGCCAGACCGGCGGCCGCGCTCTGCGCATGCCGGCCTCAGCCTTCAAGCCTGCTGCAGACATCGTCCCCCATTTCCGTGACCTGCTTCTGCTTTACGCCCACCTCTTCCAGATCCAGGTTGCGCAGACAGCCGCTTGCAACGCTCATCACGAACTCGGCCAGCGCCTGGCACGCTGGCTGCTCGGCGCGCACGACCGAAGCGGCGTCGCTGAACTGTCACTGACCCAGGATCTGATCGCCGTGATGCTCGGCGTGCGGCGCTCAACCGTCAGCGTGGCCGCCGGCACGCTGCAGAAAGCTGGCGTAATCCGCTATCAGCATGGCCGGATCACCATCGTCGATCGCGTCGGCCTCGAGAATGCCGCCTGCGAATGCTGCGAGGCCGTCGCCGGAGAATATCGTCGCCTGTTTGGGGAAGAGCAGGTCAGATCAAGCTCGGAATCACCATCAGCTGGCTGAAAATCAGCAGGCGCTGCCGTATGCGCAGGCTGTGCGACATCATCGAAGACCCAAGAGTCGGTTGGTGCACCGACTTCCTTAATAGGCGCCCCTAGCTTCAATCCCGGTGACGGCGGTGGAGCAAAAAATGAAAATGGATCGGGAAGCCGCAGTCGAAGCTTGGCGGGGGAGCGCACAGGTGGTGGTCAGGAAATTCGACTCACGAAACGAGACACGGCTGCTCAGGCAGCGCCTTCGACGCAGCGAGCGGGAAGCATCACGCTGCCAGACGCTCCTTCATGAGGGCGATCACCGCATCAAGAACAGCCTGCAGATCGTCGCCAGCCTGATGAGAGTGCAGGCCAGCCGCGAAGAGACCGCCGCCGCAGCAGACGCCCTCAACGCGGCCGCAACGCGGGTCCTCTCGATCGCCCAGATCCACGACGCGCTTCAAGAAAGCGGCGGCAAGGATGTGATCGACCTGGGCTCCGCCCTGCTCGCGATGTGCCGGTCGCTCCACGTTATGGCCGGCGGGCCCAGATCAGTTGCCCTGGTCGTCAATGTCGAACAGATTCAGGCGCCCGTGGCACTGGCGCAGCCTCTGCTACTCGCGGTCAATGAACTCGTGGTCAACGCCCTGCGTCACGCCTTTCCGGACAGCCGCCCGGGCGCAATCGAGGTCAAGGCGAACATCATCGACGACAAGCTCGTGGTGATCGTCGCTGATAACGGCGTGGGAATGCCGATCAGCCAGAGCGAACCAAGCGGCTTCGGATCAAAGCTCATCAACATGATGACCGCCAAGATCGACGCAACTCTCGCCATAGATACGGTCCATGGCGTCCGTTTCACGATCACAGCGCCCGCCCCCAAAATACTGGCGGACATCGATCAGGAAGCAGACGCGATCTAGCTATTCGAAGTCCGGTTCCTTCGAAAAAAGTTCGGCGGGGAAATCGTGGGCCACGCCGTTCGGGAATTTTGCGTCGCGCTTCTGCATGAAGCTCTCGATGCCCTCCTTCACGTCGGCCGACTGGCCGCGGGATTGAAGCGCGCGGCTGTCGATCTTGTGCGCCTCCATCGGATGTTCGGCGCCCATCATGCGCCAGATCATCTGCCGCGAAACCGCGATCGAGACCTGCGAGGACTTCTCGGTCACGCGATGCGCCAGCTCCATCGCCGCCGGCAGCAGCGCATCGGGCTCATGCAGCGACTGGACGAAGCCGGTGGCCTTCGCTTCAACCGCATCGAACACACGGCCCGAATAGACCCAGTCGAGCGCGGTCGGCACGCCGACGAGACGCGGAAGGAACCAGCTGGAGCAAGCCTCCGGCGTGATGCCCCGGCGAGAGAACACGAAGCCGAACTTCGCAGTCGTCGATGCCATACGGAAATCCATCGGCAACTGCATCGTCGCGCCAACGCCCACCGCCGCGCCGTTCACCGCCGCGATCACCGGCTTGAGGCTGCGGTAGATGCGCAGAACCACGCGTCCGCCGCCGTCGCGCCGGATGCCGTTATGGATGATCTCGTCGCCCGCAGCGCGCTTGGCATAGTTGAACGTGTCCCCGCCCGCGACGCCAAGCTCGGCCCCGGCGCAGAACGCCCGGCCCGATCCCGTGATCACAACGGCGCGGATCGCATCGTCCGCATCCGTGATGTCGAACAGCTGGATCATCTCGCGCATCACCACCGGGGTGAACGTGTTCATCTTGTCCGGCCGGTTGAACGTCGCGACGGCGACGCCGTCGGTGACTTTGAGATCGAACATCGTGAAATCGGTCATGTGCGGTCCGTCGCGCTGGAGCAAAAAGAAAGAAAGTCAGCCGATGCTTTATCGGCTAGGCGTAGCCATCTGCACCGGAAGGTTTGCAGCGGCAATCTGGAGAGGGATCACGTGCAAGGCAAGCGCGCCGTCGCAACGCTGGAGGACGCGAAGTCTTTTATCCGCGCCAACACCCGCGTGGCGCAGATCCACGCCCTGCCCATCCGTCTCTACCAGGCCGACGAACTGACCCCGATCTGGGAGGCGACGGAAAAGGATCTCGCCGCCGCCAATGTCGATCCGCCCTTCTGGGCCTTTCCATGGGCCGGGGGCCAGGCGCTGGCCCGCTATCTCACCGATCATCCCGACGCAGTACGCGGCAAACGCGTGCTCGACCTCGCGGCGGGCTCAGGCCTTGTCGGCGTCGCGGCGGCGCTGGCTGGCGCCGCCGAAGTCACCGCCAACGACATCGACCCGATGTGCGAAGCAGCCGTGGCGCTCAACGCCGAACTGAACGGCGTTTCGATCCGCTATATCGCCGGCAGCATTCTCGATGCGCCGCCGCCCGATTTCGACATCGTCGTCGCCGCTGACGTCTTCTACGAGCAACGCCCCGCGCAGATGTTCCGCGCCTTCCTCGAACGCTGCCATGCCGCCGGCGTCACGATCTATGCGGGCGATCCCGGCCGCACCTATTTCCCGCGCGATGCTTTCCGGCAAGCGGCGGAATATTCGGTGCAGACCACCACCGAGATCGAGAACCACCCGATCCAGACCGCGCGCGTGTGGACGCTTTAGGTTTTTGGCACGAAGCCCTTCGCCAGCACCACTGTCGTTTCGGCGCCGTCGAACCTGTCTTGGACGATCCCGAGATATTCCGGCGACGCCCAGAAACGCTGTGCCTCGGCCTCATCGGGAAAGCTCAGAATCACCAGCTTGTCGCGTGGCCAGTCGCCCTCGAGAACTTTCACCTCCTCGTCGGCGACAATCGCCTTCGCATCGAACTCCCGGAACACCGCCGGGAAGTTCGCCTGATAGCGCCGATAGGCTTCGACATTAGTGAACTTGAGCTGGGCAACCAGATAGACCGTCATCGTATTCTCCTACGCCAGCACGAAGCGAACGCCGACGAGATCGACGAAATTCTCACCGCGATTGACGCCCACCTTGTCGGCCGCTGCGAGAACACGCGCTTTGTCCTTGCACTTCAGATGCACCGCCCGCAGGCCTTCGCCGCGATCATCTTGCAGCGGCCCGAACCGCACGAAGGCCTGATCGAATTTGATCTCCAGCGCATCGCCCTCGCTGGCCTTGCCCACCGGCAGCTCCAGCAATTCGCTCCAGCGCGCAGCAAGCGCCTCCGGATCAGTCGACTGGATGCCGGCGCCGACAATGGCCGTGATCGCCGGCGAGCGATCATGCTTCTGCCAGTCCGGCCCGGCCCATTTGTAGGAGCCGCCCATATTCTCGCCGTCCGGTGAGTGACGATCCACCGACAGCAGGCAACCGCCCGTATCGCGCGGATGCAGGTGCAGCGCCTCGCCCGTCAGCGCGCCTTCGCTCGACTTCAGATCCTCGACCAGCCGCACACCATGCTTCAGGAAATGCTCGCGGCGGCGTTCAAGGTCATCGCAATCGACGATGTACATGTAGCCGCCATCGCCCTTGCGCCGCTCGATATAGCGGCCGGCGGCGGTGTTGGGCTGCGTTGGCGCGACGATTTCGAGGAACGTCCCGCCCATCGCGAAGAGCGCATTGTGCAGGCCGTACTTGCCGACGCCCGGATCACGGAAACAGATTTCGAGGCCAAGCACATCCGCGATCTGCTTCTCGGTCGTGGCAAGATCGCTTGCCACCAGGGCGATCTGTCTCAGACGAAAATATCCCACCGCGCGCTCCCTCAGTCTTGTTGTGGCGCCTTATCTGTTCTGCACCCGTCCCTCGATCATATGCCGCAGAGCGGCCGTGCGCGAAGCGATGAAATCGTTGAAGGCGCGGACATGGGGAAGATTCCGCATTTCCTCGCGCGTGATCAGCGTGAGGTCATAGTCGGCCTCGTCGAACAGGAAGCAGAGCTGCAACTCCGGATCGAGTTCGCCGAGCATGCATGGAATGCCGCCCACGCCGAGACCGGAGCGTATGGCCCCGGCGATGTTGAGGATGGAAGACGAGGCCTGCCGGATGACCGCGCCCGCCGCCTTGGCCTCCTGCAAAAAGGCGGGGTCGAACCGCGCGAGTTCCCCAGCGCCTGCGATGATCGGATGTTTCGCCAATTCCTGCGCGTTGGAGGGAGATCCCTGCTCAGCCGCGTATTTCTTCGAGGCATAGACGCCCCACTTGCCCGTCGCCAGCCGCCGCACAGTGACGCCATCGCCCAAGGCCGGACCTTTCGACGTGTTCGCCCTCAGCGCGATGTCCGCTTCGCCACGCGAGATATCGAGACGTCGATCCGTGATGATCGTCTCGACCTGAACCACCGGAAAGCGCTGGGTGAATTCCCGCAGCCACGGCGTCAGCAGACAGTCGGCCAGCACGTCGTTGGTGGTAACCCGGATCATGCCGAGCAGCTTCCGGCTCCGCTGGGCGACCATCCGGGCGAAGGCTTCGGCTTCGGCCTCTACCCGTTCGGCGTTCTGCACCATCGCAGAACCGACCTCGGTCAGGCGATAGCCGCCTGCGGTTTTATCGAACAGCTTCTCGCCGATCGCCTCCTCGAGCGCCGCAACCCTGCGCGCCACGGTCGTCTGGTTAACGCCGAGAATCTTGGCTGCAGACAAGGTGCTACCGCTCCTTGCCACCGCCAGAAAGTGCCTGAGGTCGCTCCATTCGAACATGCTGCGTTATGCATAAATGCAGATCGATCTGCAATACTTCGGATTGTGGGGGTGTGCGACAAGCCGTACCTGAATGTCACGGACCAGATGTCGAAAGACACAACCGAAGCAGAAGACTACTCAAGAAGACGACGCCAAATCGTACGAGAAACTCCCCTCCGATGACTCCCCCGGCCCCTTCCAGGAACATCTCCCCCCCTCCTCCTTGGAAGGCGCCGGGTGTCCTTCGTCTGCATTACGATCCTGCATCGACGACCTGTCGCCCGATCATCCTGTTCGCATCCGAAAACAGCATCCCGCTGGATTACCAGCTCAATGACCTGTTCTCGGACGAGAACCGCACGGAATGGTTCACGCGGCTGAACCCGAACCAGGCCGTTCCCGTGCTCGAGCATGACGGCTTCGTGCTGACAGAAAGCTCGGCGATCCTCAAATATCTCGCGGACCTCACCGGCTCGCCCGCTTACCCGAAAGAGCTGAAAGCCCGGGCGCGCGTGAACGAGGTGATGGATTTCTTCAACACCTACCTGATGCGCGACTATGTCTATGGCCTGGTGTATTCGCGCGTGCTTGCGCACTACCGCCTGCCGGGACCTGCGCAGCAGCAGTTCATCGCACTCCACGAACCGCGCGCCGCGAAGCGGCTGAAAGCGCTGGATACTTGGATCGGCGCGAAAACCTTCATCTGCGGAAATGAGATCACCATCGCCGACTATCTCGGCTCTGGCGTTGTCTCTGCCGGTGAACTGGTCGGCTACGACCTTCGTCCGTTCGCCAACGTCACCCGCTGGATGAACACGATGAAGTCTCTGCTGACCTGGGACGAGGTGCATGCTGGCTTCTACGGCTGGCGCAGCGCGATCGAAGCACAGAACAAGGCATCAGCCTGACGGCAAAGAAGACCACTGAGGAAACAAGAATGAAAATACGAGTTCAGAACCACTGAGCCTACCCTGACCGGCCTCCCAGAAAAAACGCCGGCAAATACTGAAACGAGCAAAAAGCCAAACCAACAAGAGACCGGCGGTCACGCCGGCAAAGGAAGCAATCATGTCTGCACACAGGACCAACATCTACGCCCACACCGCCTTCATCGTGATCGCGGGTCTGCTCTCGCTGCAGGGTTGCAGCAAACCGGCGGCAGCCTCGCCAACCGCAGCTGAAGCAGCTATCGGCGCCGAGCACATCGCCGCCGCATCGCCCGTCGAAGCCGGCCGTTATCTTGTGAAGATCGGCGGCTGCAATGACTGCCATACGCCGGGCTTCGCCATGACGAACGGCGCATCGCCTGGGGAGGCCGAATGGCTGACGGGCGATTCTGTTGGCTTCTCCGGCCCCTGGGGCGTCAGCTATCCGTCCAACCTGCGCCTGTCGTTCAGCAACATGGACGAGCAGCAGTTCATAGAGCTGGCGCGCGCGGGACAAGGCCGTCCGCCAATGCCGTGGCCCAGCCTGAAGGCGATGAGCGACAAGGATCTGAAGGCGATCTACGCCTATATCCAGTCGCTTGGCCCCAAGGGCGAACCCGCCCCGGCCGCACTGTCGCCGGGCGTTGCGCCTGATCGCCCGCATATTCCGTTCATTCCGCAGATGCCGGTCCAGAAAAGCTAGCGACCGAAATCCTCCCCCGGCGACACGGAGAAACTCCGGCGCTGAAAACAAGAAGAGAAGAAAGAATCTTCCGATGACTATGGAAAAAATGCCGATGCCGTCGACCCAAGCGGTTGAAAAGGCCAGCAGCCACAAGATGCGTTTCCTGTATCCGCTTGCCGCCGTTTGCCTCGCCGCCGTGTTCCTGTCTCCCAGCTCGGGCGAAGCCCAGACGGGTGGCGCTGCCAAGCTGCGCCCGGATCAGGAGCGCGCGATTGAGGCGATGCTGAAGGATGTCGAGCCGTCGATGCGCCCCATGGCGCGTCAGCAACTGGCATCCAGCTTCGCCAATTTCAGCGAAGCGCAGATCGCCATGATGATGTCGAAGATGGCAGAGAACAACACCGTCAAGGCGAACACGCCTGCACCCGTTGTCGAAGTCGAGCAGCCATCCACCCCCGAGGACATCGCCTTCATGAAGGCGCAGTACGAGCCGGTGATCCGCAAGCACCACGGCGTGCAGAAGGATTTCGACGCGTTCGTGAACGCCAAGCTTCCGGCCTACTGTCCCGGGCGCGACACCTACGCCCGCTTCGGCTCCGCGTGGCGGTACGAGCAGGGACAGTTCATGATGGATTCGGCTCTGGCGACCTGGAATGTCGAAACCAACGTGACCGTCGCTGGCGAGGCCTATGCACCGCAGAGCGGACGCTACAAATTCGACTTCTCGAAAGTGCGCATGACATTCGACAAGCCGAAGATCGACGCCGCGATCAAGACTGCCTGCGACAAGGTTCATGTCGCCGGGAAAGCATTTCTCGCAAAGGTCGATCCGCTGATCGCGGCCAAGAACTGGGACGCGGCGTTCAAGGCGGAACAGTCGGCGATGGCGGCGCTTGAGCCGATCCGCAAGGAATTGCAGGCCGCCTATGACCGCCTCGGACCGGGCGATTTCACGGAGATCCAACTGGCGATGATGAATGGCGTGAAGGTGAAATAGCACGCCGCAAACCGGACAAGGGTGGTCGCTCAATCCCCCCGGAGCTCAAAGCCGCACCGAGAAGGCGGCGGACCGCCCCACCCTGCAGCGCAGGCCGTCTTGCCCGACGGCCTGCGCTTTTCTTTTACATGAAGCTGTAGGGCTCAACGTCGAGCGCAACACGAACGTTCGATGGCAGCTTCACACGCTCCTTCCATGCGCCGAGGAAGGCCGAGAGATCGACATTGCGGTCCGAGCGCACAAGGAAGCGACGGCGATGCCGGCCACGCAGAACCGTGATCGGCGCAGGCGCGGGCCCCCAGACCTCGACGCCCGTTGCGTTCGGTTGCGCTGCGCTGAAGGCGGCGGCGCTTTCATTTGCCTGTTCTGCGCTGGGCGCCGACAGGATGATCGCCCCGAGCCGGCCGAAAGGCGGAAAGCCGACAATGCGGCGCTGGTCCATCTCGTGCGCGATGAAGGCGTCGCGATCGCCCGCCGCCAACAGCGCGATCGCGGGGCTATCCGGCGCATAGGTCTGGATGATGGCACGGCCCGGCTTGTCTGCGCGCCCCGCCCTGCCCGCAACCTGGAGCAGGAGCTGGAAAGTCCGTTCACCCGCGCGCAGATCACCGCCGCGCAGTCCCGCATCCGCATCGACGACGCCGACAAGCGTCAGCGTCGGGAAGTTATGGCCCTTCGCCACGATCTGCGTGCCGATGAGGATATCGATCGCGCCATTCTCCATGCGTGCGATCAGCTCGCGCAGCGCATCGGGCGACGTAACTGTATCGGAGGAGAGCACTTCCACCCGCGCGCCATGGAAGCGCGTGTGGACTTCCTCCGCCAGCCGCTCCACGCCCGGCCCGACGCCAGTCAACGAACCCTTTGCGCCGCAGTGCGGGCACATCAGCGGCTTATCCATCGTGTAGCCGGTAAGGTGGCAGACGAGCTTGCCGGAATAGCGATGCTCGACCAGCCATGAATCCGAATCCGGCGCTTTCAGCCGCTCGCCGCAGGCGCGGCACAGCACCAGCGGCGCATAACCACGCCTGTTGAGAAACAACAGCGCCTGCTCCTTGGCCGCAAGCGTCTGCGTGATCGCCGCGGCAAGCTCGGGCCCGATCCAGCGGTTTGTGTCGGTCGGTGCATGGCGCATGTCAGCCAGCGCGATCGACGGCAATTCCGCAACGCCGGGCCGGGCGCTCAGCTTGAGGTGCGAGTATTTCCCTTGCTGGGCATTCGCCATCGTTTCCAGCGAGGGCGTCGCTGAAGCAAGTACGATGGCGCATTGCTCGATGGATGCCCGCAGCACGGCAAGATCGCGCGCGTGATAGATGACGCCTTCTTCCTGTTTGTAGGATTGATCGTGTTCTTCATCGACCACGATCAGGCGCAGCTTGCGATACGGCAGGAAGAGCGCGGAGCGGGCGCCCACGACAATACGGGCGCGGCCAGCCGCCACTTCGCGCCAGACGCGACGGCGCGCGGCCGACCCAGCCGCCGAATGCCATTCCGCCGGCGCAACGCCGAAGCGCTCCTCGAACCGAGACGTGACCGCCTGCGTCAGCGCGATCTCCGGCAGCAGCACCAGAACCTGCGCCTCGGGATCACGGCGCAATGCCTCTGCGATGGCTTCGAAATAAACCTCGGTCTTTCCCGAACCCGTGACGCCATCGAGCAGCGCCGCACGATAGGAGTTATCGCGCACCATGTTGCGCAGGTAGCCGGCGGCTTCCTTCTGCTCGCCGGTCAGATCGCGCGGCGGGCGTTCCGGGTCCGGCAACGGGAATGGCGGATCGAGAGAGCGCTCGACATGCGTCAGCGCCCCGGCATCGAGCAGGCCCTTCACAACGCCAGACGACACGCCGGCCGCACGCGCGAGATCCGCGCCGGACAGAGGCGCGCCAGCCTCGGCGAGTACTTTCTCCCGCGCAGGCGTCATCCGCTCCGGCGTCTGGCCGGACGCCATCACAAGCAGTTCGACCGGCGGCTCGTCCAGCGCCTCGCGCGAGCGCATCGCCATCGCAAGAAGATTGCCGACAGGCGCGCAGACATATTTCGCAGCGCGCTCGATGAAGGTGCGCATGTTTGCCGGCAGCAGCGGCGCCTGGCTGATGACTTCGAGAACCGGCTTCAGCTTGCGGTTGCTCGGAACGGTACGCACGCCCCATACGACGCCGATAACCTCGCGCGGGCCCAGCGGCACCACGACAAAACTTCCCGGCGGCGCCTCGACGCCTTCGGGCAGTTCGTAGTCGAACGGTTCCGGCAGGGGCTGCGGAAGCAGCACCGAGACGATTCGGGGTGGGAACAGCATGGTCTCATGGTCAGACCGGGCCGGGGCCTGTCAACCACATGGGCACAGCCCATGGCTTTGACGCCTGAAAACAGGCGTTTACAGATTCGGGCAGCGGACCAGGCGAACGGGTTCACGGGCATTCTGCTGGAATTGCACGGCGGTATCCGACGCCCCGAAATTGATCCGGAACGTGTCTTCGCCTGTCCTGTCGCTGGCCACGCACGTGGCCACGATGGTGTAGGACATGGAGCGGCCGCTCGGATGCTCCTCGTCGATCGACTTGACGACGCACTCGCCCTCGCCCTGCTTCAGGGCAATCGTCTTCGGCGACAGCTTCACGACCTTGGCGGGGTCTCCGCACTCTGTCTCGATAGACGCCCAGCTTCCTGCAAAGCCGGGGTCGATGTTTGAGGGCGGCGGACCGATTGGCCGCGAATCCAGACTGGAGGCTGCCTGCACCGGCGGCGTCACGGATTGCTCGACAACTGTGGTGGTTGCAGGCGGGCTGCAGGCAATCAGCGTGACGAGCGTGAACGCTCCGAGCGCCCATCCCTGGCTGGCTGTTGGTTTCATCGCTTGCGTCCTTGCTTGCAGGCCAACGGGAGGAACGGGATATGGGGCAGCAGCGTGCCAAACCAACAAAAATCAGCGGCGAATTCAGGGCGTTTCCGAAGAAACACGGTCTTAATACGAACGGCCCAGTGTTCGGACCATGAGTATCCCCCACACGGCACGCGAAGCCCTGCAGGAGTTCACGGTCTGGCTGGAGACCGAACGCCGCGCGTCGGAAAAGACCATCGAGGCCTATCAGCGCGATATCGGCAACTTCATCGGCTTCCTGGTGGAGCATCTGGGCGGCGAGCCGAACGTCGCGGACCTGAAACGCCTGTCGCGTCACGATGTTGTCGCCTGGCTGGCCCGACGGCGGACGCAGGACAATCTGGCTGCTTCATCGCGGGCGCGAGCGGCTTCCAGCCTCCGCGCGTTCTATCGCTTCCTCGACCGACGGCTTGATGCCGCCAACGCCAAGGCGATGATGTTCGAAAGCCCGAGGCGACCCCATCGCCTGCCCCGGCCACTGCCCGAGAAGCTGGCGTCTGAAGCCATCGAGATCGCTGGCGATGGCGATGGAGATGACGTTGCCGAATGGGTGCTGGCGCGCGACGCGGCGATCCTCTCGCTGCTCTATGGCGCGGGGCTTCGCCTGTCCGAGGCGCTGTCGCTGGCCGGCAAGGATGTTCCGGCGCCTGAAGCGCTGCGGGTTTACGGCAAGGGCCGCAAGGTGCGGATCGTGCCGCTGATCCGCGTCGTGCGCGAAGCGATCAACGATTATGCGAAGCTGTGTCCCTATCCCGCCGCGCCCGACGAGATGCTGTTCCGCGGCACGAAGGGCGGGCCGCTGAATCCACGCCTTGTGCAACGCCTGATGGAAAAGCTGCGCATACGCCTTGGCCTGCCCGAGACCGCAACACCACACGCGCTGCGCCACTCATTCGCGACGCACCTGCTCGCGAATGGCGGCGACCTGCGTTCGATCCAGGCATTGCTGGGCCATGCCAGCCTGTCGACGACGCAGATCTACACCGGCGTCGACGCAGCAAGGCTGATGAAGGTCCACGCTGAGGCACATCCCCGAGCGTAGAGCGCGCAGCCTACTGGCCGAGCGCCCCGCTCATCGCATGCTCGATGCATTTGGTGAGACCCTGCTGCTCTTCCTGAGACATCTTCGCCATTTCTTCGAGAGCGTTCGGGTTGTTCTGCATCTTCGCAGTTACCTGCTTGCACCAGTCAGGTGAGCCTACGGCGGGGCTGCAGCCGGTCACGAGAACGGCAGTCGCGGCGAGAAGCCCGTAGAATGCTACGCGCATGTAATTACCCCCTGGTGAGTTCGTCCTGTCCGGGCCGGACCCTGACACGGGGGGCCTCCAAGTCAACCTGCAGCAGGAGCTGGAGCGACCTTCACCGGCGACGCGCAACCTTTCAGCGTCTCGCCTTTCCAGCTGGCCGTCGCCGACCAGTGATACTCGCGCTCGCCGAGGCCATCCTTGCAGTCTTCCTGGCGCAACGTCATGACGAAGTCGCCTTCCGGCGTTTTCGACGTCAGCAGCACCGCATTCTCGGCGCCCTTGGACTTCACCGGCAGCTCGCCCGCGATGTCGCGCTCGCCCAGTACGGCGATGCTGGTCGTTTTGTCGGCGCGGGTGATCTTCACGCCCCAGAAGGCCGGGTCCATGCCGTTGACTTCGAGGTCGCCATCCAGCTCGGCATCAGCCGGCGAACAGGCAGCAAGCAAGGCGACGAGGGCTGCGGCGGCGCAGGTAAGTCTGAGCATGACGATCTCCTTCTCGCGCCTGATCTAGCGCGGCCCGGCGGAAGTCCAAAGCCTCGAAACGCAAAGGACCGGGCGCTGCCCGCTGGCGCACGCCAATGTATGCGCTAGAATGCGGTATGGACGCCAGCTTTTACCGGATGACCGCCGCGCAGCTCGCAGCCGGGCTGAAGAAGAAGGCTTTCAGCGCGCAGGAGCTTTGCCGCGCTGCGATCGAACGGATCGAAGCGCTCGACCCGCAGATCAACGCCGTTGTCGTTCGCGATTTCGAGCGGGCGCACACCGAGGCGCGGCTGGCCGATGAGGCGCTGGCGCGCGGCGAACAGAAAGCGCTGACCGGCATTCCGATGACGGTGAAGGAAAGCTTCGACCTTCGCGGGCATGCGACGACGTGGGGCTTTCCACTTCACAGCGAGCATGTCGCCCGCGAAGACGCGCTGGCTGTTCAACGCCTGAAGGCAGCGGGCGCGGTGATCCTCGGCAAGACGAATGTGCCGCCGGCGCTGGGTGACTGGCAATCCGCTAATCCGATCTATGGGCGGACCAACAATCCGTATGACGTGACGCGCTCGCCCGGCGGATCGTCGGGCGGCAGCGCCGCAGCGATCGCGATGGGTTTCTCCGCGCTGGAGGTCGGGTCCGACATCGGCGGATCGATCCGGGTGCCGGCCATGTTCTGCGGCGTTTATGGACACAAGGCGAGCTACGGCCTGTTGCCGATGGGCGGACACACAGCGGGCGGATCGCTGGTTGCGCCGCAATTGCTGAGTGTGATCGGCCCGCTCGCAAGATCGGCGCAGGATCTCGCGACGGCGCTGGACGTGATCGCCGGACCGGACGCGGAATCGCCCGCGAACAAGGTCGTGCTGCCCCTGCCCCGCCACGGACGGTTAGGGAGCTTCCGAGTGTTCGTGCTCGACCATCATCCGGTTGCGCGAGCGGACAGCGCGATACTGGGCGCGCTTGAGAAGCTGGCTGATCATCTCACGAGGGAGGGCGCAGCGGTTGCCCGGCAATCGAGCCTGCTGCCGGATCTGAATGTGCAGTGGAAGGCGTATCAAACGATCCTCCACACCATCATCACACGGGGCGATCCGAGCGTGACGCGGCCGCCGATTTCGGCGCATGACTGGCTCGGCGCGCTTGATCTCCAGCTGCGTATCCGGCGCCAGTGGGCAGACTTCTTCCGGCATTTCGATATCGTCCTCTGCCCCGCCTTCGGCACGCCTGCGTTCCCGCACAGCGACGAGCCCGACTGGCGCAAGCGACCGCTCGACATGGACGGCGGACCGGGCAATTTCGGATCGCAACTCGGCTGGGCGGGAATCGCGACGGTGGCGAACCTGCCTTCCACCGCGATTCCACTTGGCCTCAGCAAGGACGGCCTGCCGGTCGGCGTGCAGGCGATCGGGCCTTTCCTCGAAGACAAGACCACGATCGCTTTCGCCGGCATGGTCGGCCGCGAGATCAAACCGCCTGCTATTGCGGAGTGATCACCACGTTCGCGCGCCGGCAGTGCGCGTGATTTTCGGCTTGGCCAGAAGCCAGACGCCCGCGATTGTCAGCACCATCGAGGCGACGTGCGGCCAGCCGAAAGGCTCGTGCAGGATCATCACCGCGGCCCACGCCGCGACCACCGGACCAACGCCGCCGACCGCGCTCATCGGGCCGGGGCCGATGCGGCTGATGGCTTCGGCGATCATGAAGCTGGGGATCACCGTGCAGACGATCGCAAGGACGAGCGCAAGCCAGTAGCCGTTCGCAGTGACCGGAGGCGGTGAATGGAACGCCATGTCGATGCCGCTCTGCGTGAGAAAGACGATCGACGCCGCTGACATGCCGAAGGCGGTGAACAGGGTTGAGCCCATGCGCGAAATGATCGGCTTCGAGGCCGTGACATAGACCGCATAGATCAGCGCGCCCGCGAAGATCAGCCCACCGCCAAGCCAGGCGTTGGGACCCTGATGGTCGATCTCGGCGCCGAACAGGATCGCGACGCCGACATAGGCGAGCACCAGCGCGATGATGTGGCGCGTCGTGATCTTGTCCTTCAGGAAGAAGAAGGAGAGGCCGGCAACCATGGTCGGATAGATATAGAGGATCAGCCGTTCGAGTTGGGCCGAGACGTATTTCAGGCCTTCGAAGTTCAGCCAGGACGACAGGCAATAGCTCATGATGCCAAGGCCCGCCGCGAGGGCGTAGGTTTTCAGCGATGGCTGTTTCTTGAGCCGCATCCACGCAAAGACGCCGATCGCGAAATAGATCGGCAGCGAGAACGCCATGCGCAAGGTGAGAAGCTGGGAGACGCCGATACCTTCAGCGAAGGCGAGCTTGATGACGACGCCCTTGAGCGAGAAAAGCCCGGCGCCAAGCGCAGCAAGGCCCACGCCGATGGCGCGGTTGCGGCCTTCGTGATCGGTAGGGAGCGCTTCGGTGGTCATCTTCGTCTCTCCGCTCGTCCCTTGAGTCTTCTGCGGAGGTGCCGGTCGGGACGAGGGTCGCCGGCGCTTCCGCCGCCGGCCTCGCCGCTCTAGTCGCGACGCGCCGGCGCAAGCCGTTTAATGGCCTGCTGCTTAAGTCGAAGGGTTTTGGCGCGGGTCGTCATGAGCGGGGTCCTATGCCTGTTTTCCGGGCCACGCAACGGAGGACGGCCGGAGTTGAGAGAGATTTCCGGATGTTGCGGCACGCGAGCGCATCTCGGCTGCAAGGCAGCTGCGGTGATGAGCACACGCCATCACAGAAGACAAAAGACCGAAGGCTACTTCGCGACGTGCGCGGCGGACCATTGGCCCAGGCGGTTCAGTGCCTGGCGGGCTTGCGCGAGCATCGGGTAACGGGCCTGGAAGACGTGGAACATCTCGGGCCAGATCTCCAGCGTGAGCGGCACGCCGGCGGCGCCGAGGCGTTCGGCCAGCGCGGTTGAATCCGACATCAGGATTTCGGCCTCGCCGGTCTGGATGAAAGTCGGCGGAAGGCCACGCAGGTCTGCATCGAGGATGGAGAGGTTGGCCGTTGCATCGCCGCCGTATTGCTTCGCACGCGTGTTGAGCATCGAGGTGGTGAGGAACGGATCGCGCTGCGCCTTGGCGCCGTGGCTCCAGCCGCGGTTGGCGAGATCGACCCAGGGCGAGAGCAGGATCATGCCGGCGGGCATGGCGACGCCCTGCTCTTTCAGCTTCATCGCGGCGGCGACGGCGAGGCCGCCACCGGCGCTGTCGCCGGCGAGGATGATGCGGTTCGGCTGAACGCCTTCGCCGAGCACGGCGCGATAGGCGGAAACAATGTCTTCAAGCGCAGCCGGGTGGCGGTGTTCTGGCGCGAGGCGGTAATCCGGCACGATGGCCGCGATCTTCGCCGCAGCGGCGACATGGGCGGCGAGGCCCTTGTGCGAGCGCGACGAGCCCATGACGAAACCGCCGCCATGCGCCCAGAGAATGACGTGGTCGCCGCTGCAGCCCTTGGGCAGCAGGCCAAGGCAGGAGACGCCGCCGAGATCGATCTCGGACATGGTGGACATTTCGGGCAGCGGGTCGTTTTCAGCATAGGCGTCGTAGGCGCGTCGTTGCGCGGCCAGATCGGACGGATCAACGCCGTGCATGCGCCGCGAGAGGGATTCGCGGGCCTGGGCGAGTTCGCCTGTCAGGGCAGTAAAGGTGCTCAACGCGTCTCTCCACGCAGCTCAGCCCCGTGCGAACCAAGCACAGGCGCTGCGCAAAGGCCATGCCGTTCTGGCGGCGTTAACTGCTGTAACACGGCCGCCTGGCTTATGCCCGGCAGTTCACGCAACGATACCGGATCGCGACGCTTGGGCGCCGCACTGCCGGGCTGGCCGCCCGGCGGTCCGAACTACATCTGCATCGTCCAGCCTTCGACGCCCATGGCGGCCTGGCGGATGGCTTCCGTCAGGGTCGGGTGGGCGTGGGAGGTGCGGGCAATGTCTTCCGAGGCCGCGCCGAATTCCATGGCGACGCAGAGTTCGGCGATCATCTCGCCAACGCCAACGCCCATCAGGTGCGTGCCGAGGATGCGATCGGTCGTGGCGTCGGCCAGGATTTTCACGAAGCCATCGGTCTCGTGGTTCGTCTTGGCGCGCGAGTTGGCCGAGAACGGGAATTTTCCGGACTTGTAGGCGACGCCTGCGGCCTTCAGTTCTTCTTCCGTTTTCCCCACCCAGGCGATTTCCGGCTTGGTGTAAACGACGCCCGGAATGATGCCGTAGTCGACATGGCCCGCCTTGCCCGCGATGATTTCGGCGCAGGCCGTGCCTTCGTCCTCGGCTTTGTGCGCGAGCATGGGGCCGGAGGTGACGTCGCCGATGACCCAGACGCCTTCAGCCGAGGTGCGGAAATGATCGTTGGCGATCTGGCCGCGCTTGTCCGGCGTGACGCCGACCGTTTCGAGGCCGAGGCCCTGCGTGTAGGGGCGGCGACCGATGGCGAGGAGCACGATGTCGGCGTCGAGCGATTCCGCATCGCCGCCTGCTGCGGGCTGCATCGAGAGCTTGAGCTTGGACTTCAGCTTCTCGACGCCGGTGACCTTCATGCCGAGTTTGAAATCGATGCCCTGCTTGGTGAAGATACGCTGCGCCTGCTTGGCGATCTCGCCATCCGCGCCGGGCAGGATGCGGTCGAGGTATTCGACGACGGTGACTTCTGCGCCAAGGCGGCGCCAGACGGAGCCGAGTTCCAGGCCGATGATGCCGGCGCCGATGACGATCATCTTCTTCGGCACGGCTTTCAGCGAGAGGGCCCCGGTGGAGGAAACGATGCGCTCTTCATCGACATCGACGCCCGCGAGCGGCGTGACTTCGGAGCCGGTGGCGATGACGATGTTCTTCGCTTCAAGGACCTGTTCGCCCTTGTCGCCCGTGACGACCACGCGGCCGGGACCATCGATGCGGCCTGCGCCGAAAAATACCGTGACCTTGTTCTTCTTCATGATGAAGGCGACGCCGGCCGTGAGACCGGAGACGGCGTCGGCTTTCTGTTTCAGCATGTTGTCGAGGTTGAGCTTGAGGCCCGTCACCTCGATGCCGAGGCCGGCGAAATCCTTGGCGGCGGTCTCGTAGAGTTCGGAGGCATGCAGCATCGCTTTCGAGGGGATGCAGCCGACATTGAGGCAGGTGCCGCCGAGCTTGTCGCGCTTTTCGATGAGGGCGACCTTGAGGCCAAGCTGGCCGCAGCGCGTGGCGCAGTTGTAGCCGCCGGGGCCGGCGCCGATGATGACGACGTCGTAGCTCTCGCTCATGGCAAATGTCCGTCTCAGATCGATTTGCGCGAGCTATACGCGCCTCGCGCGAGGGGTCAACAAAAGGGAAGATGGGGATGAATTTCGTCGCAGTTTACGCGGAAAACTGAGGCGTGGGTTGAGTTCCTAGTGCAGCACGCCGCGAAACGCAGCGGCCCAGACCAGCGTGGCGACGACGAGCGAGAACCAGCCGGCGTTGACGGTAGAGGTGGTGGGGCGGGCGTGGTCGGCTGATTCAGCGTTGGGAGCGTGGCGGGCGGTGTGTTCGCGCCAGATGAAATAGGCGCCCTGCCCGATCACCAGCAGGGCGACGAGCCAGGCGGCCAGCGGGTGCAGCACGATCATGGAGAGCGCTGTGATCCCCAGCACGACTGACTGCGCCGCGATCCAGCCGCGGCGGGCGGCGTCGTCACGGTCGGTCCAGCGGTCGATGGCCTGCTCTTCGGCGGTGCGCTCGGCGCGTTTCACGGGCGCGTCGATATTGCCGTAGCCGTCCTCGTCGGGTTCCCCGGTTTCCTCGAACTCGCGCGTCATGGTCTCGATCCGCGAGGTCATGCGGTCGAGCATCATCTCCATGCGTATCTGGCGATACAGCATGAAGGCGCCGACAAGCCAGAACAGGCCCGCGATGCGGATGATCCATCCGAGGAGGCCGTCGGAGAAGGCCTCGAGGGTCATCGCCGATTAGAGGTCGAGCAGCAGGCGCTCGGGGTCTTCCAGCGCTTCCTTGACGCGGACGAGGAAGGTGACCGCTTCCTTGCCGTCGACGATGCGGTGATCGTAGCTCAGCGCGAGGTACATCATCGGGCGGGCGAGGATCTTGCCGTCGATCACGACCGGGCGCTCTTCGATGCGGTGCATGCCGAGCACGCCCGATTGCGGCGGGTTGAGGATCGGCGTCGACATCAGCGAGCCATAGACGCCGCCATTGGTGATCGTGAACGATCCGCCCTGCAGGTCGTCCATCGCGAGCTTGCCGTCGCGGGCAAGACGGCCGAGGCGGCCGATCTCGGCTTCGATCTCTGCAAGCGACATCGTATCGGCATCGCGCACGACCGGGACGACGAGGCCCTTGTCGGTGCCGACGGCGACCGAGACGTTGTAGAAGTTCTTGTAGATGATGTCCGTGCCATCGATCTCGGCGTTCACCGACGGGATCTCTTTCAGCGCAGCGACGACAGCGCGCACGAAGAAGCCCATGAAGCCGAGCTTCACGCCGTGCTTCTTCTCGAATGCGTCCTTGTGGCGCTTACGCAGCTCCATCACTTCCGACATGTCAACGTCGTTGAACGTCGTCAGCATGGCGGCGGTGTTCTGCGCTTCCTTCAGGCGGCGCGCGATGGTCTGGCGCAGACGGGTCATCTTCACGCGCTCTTCGCGCGGTCCGAGTTCGCGCGGCGTGTGGGGCACGTCAGCGGCGGGCGCGCGGGCGGCCGCAGGAGCCGGCGTCGAGGCGACGTAGTTGAGCGCGTCGCCCTTGGTGGCGCGACCGCCCTTGCCGGAGCCAGGAATGTCGGCGGGGTTCACATTGGCTTCGGCGGCGATGCGACCGACCGAGGGAGCGACCTTGTCGGTCGCCTTGGCAACGGGTGCAGCCGGCGCAGCGGAGGCAGAGGGCTTGGCGGCGGGGGCGGCAGCGGCCGGCTTCGCGGCGGGAGCAGCCGAGGCGGTTCCGCCTTCCTGCAGCTTGGCGATGATCTTGCCGATCTGGACGGTCTCGCCTTCCTTGACGAGGTGCTCGGTGATGACGCCCGAGGCGGGG
>Ga0116158_10000179_pt1 | contig 67962 bp, 42 predicted proteins | sample AD_UKC052_MetaG_FD_89883 | JGI IMG/M metagenome (GOLD analysis project Ga0116158, IMG submission 89883) | Active sludge microbial communities of municipal wastewater-treating anaerobic digesters from USA - AD_UKC052_MetaG | ecosystem: Engineered > Bioreactor > Anaerobic > Digestate | place: USA... | reverse complement strand
GACACGACCGCCTTAGTGCTCTGGTTACAGCGCGTTACGAGGACCTCGCCAAGGTTTCCCGGAAAGGCACGGGCAGACCGCCTGCTCTGCCCATTGATTTCTACCTATCATGGATGTCCCTTTTTTACCTTTTTTACGGATCACCCCACGCTGCGCGTCGATGTCCTTCACCGTCACCGCCACCGCTTCCCCGATCCGCAGCCCGCACCCATACATCACCCCGAAGACGCTTCGGTACACCGGCGAGCGCACCGCCCCCAGCAACGCCACACACTGCGCGTGCGTCAACACCTGGGGCAGGCGCTGCTTCGACGGCGCACGCAGTTTTTTTCGTGAACAGCGGCCAGTCCCGCCCCAGTGTGTTCGCAAAAAAGCACTCCAGCGCGAACCGATAGCCCCGGAACGTCTCGCGCGCCACATCCCGCTCACGCAGCCCGATGAGGAACGTCTGCACATCCTGCTCCACCACGGCCTCCGGCGATAGCCACGTCGCCTTGAAAAACAGGTCCACACACGATAGATACTGCCCTTGCGTCCCCGCCGACAACCCCGCTACTTGCATGTCCCGCACGAATTGTTCTCTAATTCCGTTCGACATCTTCGTATCCTCCACGAACGTTGCGGCCGCCCATACGACGGCCAGGGTTTACAAGAGCCTGCCCGCACCATGCGAGCAGACGTCCGTGGAGGATACCCCTATTGCTCAACCCCGCGCCTCTGCCAGTATCCCTCTACGGCGAAGCCGTCTAGTCCAACAGGCATTGGGGCATCCTCCCGAGCAGACAAAGACCCCGATAGACCTCGATTATGGTCTAGATTAATTGGTCTGAGTGCCGTTGTCAATAGTCATGTGGTCAGCTATGACCACGGCTGGATTGGCTCACGAATCGGCAATTGCCTCCGAATCGATTCTGTCATATATACTGGATATTCCGTCGATTATGATTACTATGCCTGGTAAATAACCTTGATGCTCCGGGTTCCATTCCCGTCATACTATGTAACTTATTGAAAAATAAAGACTTCTGATAACGGTCCCTTCTGGCGTGCTTCTTGCTTCTTTTCCATCCTAGAGGGAGCGTTTTGGTCTCCCGACAGGAGATGAACCATGTCACGAGTAGGTGTTTGTGTGTGGACATTGGCGTTGGTTGGTTTGCTTTCCGGGGTGGCGATTGCGGACAGCTCCGAGATTCTCAATGTGTCGTACGACCCGACACGCGAGTTGTACCAGGAGTTCAACACGGCCTTCACGGAACACTGGAAGGCCACGACGGGCAAGGACATCACGGTTCGTCAGTCTCACGGCGGGGCCGGGAAACAGGCGCGGGCGGTCATCGACGGGCTCGAGGCGGATGTCGTGACGTTGGCGTTGGCCTATGACATCGACGCCATTTCGGAGCGGGCGGGCCTTATGCCGGCCGACTGGCAGGGGCGGCTTCCGAACAACAGTTGCCCATACACGTCGACGATCGTGTTCCTGGTGCGCAAGGGAAACCCGAAAGGCATTCGGGACTGGGACGACCTCGTGAAGCCGGGCGTGGCGGTCATTACGCCGAATCCGAAGACCTCGGGCGGTGCGCGCTGGAACTTCTTGGCGGCGTGGGGCTATGCCTTGCGCAAGTGGAACAATGATGAGGCCAAGGCGAGCGAATTCGTGGCCCAGCTGTTCAAGAACGTCCCGGTACTCGACACGGGGGCCCGCGGCTCGACGAACACGTTCCTGCAGGGCATCGGCGATGTCTTCATTTCGTGGGAGAACGAAGCGCTGCTGGCGGTGAATAAGCTCGGGAAGTCCGAGTACGAGATCGTGATTCCCTCGATCAGCATCCTGGCCGAGCCCCCCGTGACGGTGATCGACAAGAACGTCGATAGGCACGGAACCCGTGAGGTGGCCCAAGCCTATATCGAGTATCTTTACAGCGAGGAAGGGCAACGGATCTGCGGCAAGTACTACTACCGGCCGTCGAATCCCGAGGTCACCAAGGAATTCACCAACCAGTTCCCACCCGTCGAAATGCTTAAGATTGACGAGTCGTTTGGCGGGTGGCACGCAGCCCAGGAACGCCATTTCGCTGATGGCGGGACTTTTGATAAGATCTATCAGCCATAGTGGCAAGAGTAGTCAGGCGTACACGGTGTCTGTTCCCTTTCTGAGGAAGCGGCAATCGATCATCCCCGGGTTTGGGTTGACCATGGGGTTTACCCTGGCGTATCTCGGTCTTGTCGTCCTCATTCCACTGTCAACGCTCTATCTGAAAACCGCAAGCATGGACGGGCAGGCGCTGTGGCATACGATAACATCCCAGCGGGCCATTGCGGCGTACAAGCTCAGCTTCGGTGCCTCGGCGGTAGCGGCGTGTATCAACACGGTCTGCGGGTTGCTGGTGGCGTGGGTGCTCGTCCGGTACTACTTTCCAGGCAAGGCGTTGGTAGACGCGCTTGTGGATCTGCCATTTGCCCTGCCGACGGCCGTGGCCGGTATCTCGTTGACGTCGATCTACTCGGCGCAGGGCTGGGTGGGGCGGCTCTTCGCGCCGTTTGATATGAAGATTGCCTACACGCGGGTCGGGATCACGATCGCGCTCACGTTCATCGGCTTGCCCTTCGTCGTGCGCACGCTCCAGCCGGTTCTGCGCGATCTTGATCCCGAGGTCGAGGAAGCCGCGTCCAGTTTGGGCGCCACGCGGTGGCAGACCTTTGTTCGGGTACTTGTGCCGACCGTTCTCCCGGCCACACTAACGGGATTCGCCCTGGCGTTTGCCCGGGCCTTGGGCGAATACGGCTCGGTCGTTTTCATCGCCGGGAATATGCCGCTCCGTACGGAGATCGCCCCGCTATTGATCATGACCAGGTTGGAGGAATACGACTACAAGGGCGCGACGGCCTTGGCCGTGTTCATGCTGAGCGTATCGTTTTTGCTGCTCTTCGGCATCAACATGCTCCAGCGATGGAGCCGCCGACACCAAGAGGTCGGCGGTTAGAATGGCTATGGAGAACAACGCGACCGACACCCCCGCGCCGATCCCGGCCGTCATCCCTCAAGGTCCGCCGGTCAAGATTGGCGAGCCGCTGTTTGTCCGGTGTCTCTTGATCGGGCTGGCGTTGCTCTTCCTCGCGCTGTTCCTGTTCCTGCCGTTGGTGGCGGTCTTCTCGAATGCCCTGAGCGAGGGGCTTGGCGTCTTCCTAACCGCGATAGCCGATCCTTACGCGCGTGCGGCAGTCCGGTTGACCCTGATGACGACCGCCATCGCCGTTCCGCTGAACATCGTGTTCGGGATTTCCGCGTCTTGGGCGATCACGAAGTTCGACTTTTTCGGGAAGAGTTTTCTGGTCTCGTTGATTGATCTCCCCTTCACGGTATCGCCGGTGATCTCGGGTGTGATCTTCGTGCTGCTGTTCGGGGCTCACGGATTCCTCGGGCCGTGGCTCAGTGCCCACGACATCAAGATCATCTTCGCGACGCCGGGCATCATCCTCGTCACGGTGTTCGTGACGTTTCCCTTCGTGGCCCGCGAGTTGATTCCGCTGATGCAGTCTCATGGTAGCGACGATGAAGAGGCCGCGCTCTCATTGGGGGCCAGTGGCTGGCAGACCTTCTTCCGCATCACGGTGCCCAATATCCGTTGGGGCCTGCTGTACGGCATCATTCTATGCACAGCGCGCGCCTTAGGCGAGTTTGGCGCGGTGTCCGTAGTGTCCGGTCACATCCGCGGCAAGACCATCACGATGCCGTTGCATGTCGAGATTTTGTATAACGAGTACAATTTCGCCTCGGCGTTTGCCGTGGCTTCGCTTTTGGCCATGGTGAGTCTGGTCACGCTGGCCCTCAAGAAGTTCGCGGAATGGAAAGGGCAGAAGGAGGCCCGCGATCATGCCGCGTATGTATATCAACAAGAGTCGTAGGTTGCCATGAGCATTCAAGTCCGGAACGTGACAAAGCGGTTCGGCCACTTCGTTGCCCTTCGCGACGTCAGCCTCGAGGTACAGACCGGCGAGTTGCTCGCCTTGCTGGGGCCGTCGGGATCCGGTAAGACCACGTTGTTGCGCATCATCGCCGGGCTCGAGTCGCCGGATGTCGGCTCGGTGATCCTTCATGGCGAGGACGCGACGACGCAAAACCCGAAGGATCGCCGCGTGGGCTTTGTGTTTCAGCACTACGCCCTCTTCCGGCACATGACCGTTTTCAAGAATATCGCCTTTGGCCTCACGGTGCGCCCGCGCAAGGCCCGGCCGTCGAAGGCGGAGATCCGCGACAAGGTTTTCACGTTGCTCAAGCTCGTTCAGCTCGAGAACTTCGCGGATCGGTATCCGGCGCAACTCTCGGGTGGGCAACGGCAGCGCGTGGCCCTGGCGCGGGCGCTGGCGGTGCAGCCGCGCGTCTTGCTGCTGGACGAGCCCTTCGGCGCCCTCGATGCCAAGGTTCGCAAGGAGCTCCGGCGCTGGCTGCGCCGGCTGCACGACGAGATCCACGTGACGAGTGTGTTCGTCACCCATGACCAGGAAGAGGCGCTCGAAGTGGCGGATCGCGTGGTTATCATGAACAACGGCGCCATCGAGCAACTCGGGTCTTCAGAGGACGTGTATCACCATCCCGCCAACGCTTTTGTGTACAACTTCCTCGGCGACGTCAACCTGTTTCATGGGCGCGTGTGTGACGGCAAAGCGGTGATCACCGGGCCGTCGGAGCCCAGTGATGGGTCGGAAGGCGACCGTGCGGCGCGGGTATTCGTCCGGCCCCACCTGCTCGACATCGTTCTCGAGTCGACGGGACCCGACTGCCTGCGCGCTACGGTGGAGCATGTCAATCCGGCCGGACCGTACGTCAAGGTGGAATTGACGAGCGAGTGGGGCGACGCCCTTCAGGCGAATGTTTCGCAGGAGCGTTACCGCGCGTTGGATTTGCGCAAGGGTATGGCCGTCTTCGTGGTTCCCAAGGAGATTCAGGCCTTCGCTACCGAGCCGGAGTCGTCCCCGCGCTCCTAGCGGACGCGTGGCTCGTCCCGAGACTCGCTCCCCTCCTTTCCAAAGGCTTCCCTCTGTGATATAATTACCCGTTAGGTTGAGTTGAAGGGGCACAACTGCCGGAGGGACCTTCCATGTTGCGTTCTTGTTCCCGCATCATCCCATTCAGCGCGCTCTTGATCCTGGTGGCATTGGCGGGCTGTCCGACGCCGGCCCCGTCTCCGCAGTTGGCCGTCTCGAAGGCCCGGCTGAATTTCGGCCTAGACCAGAACCGACTCACGTTCGATATCTGGAACGCCGGCGATACGGGATCCGAGCTCCGTTTCACCCTGGTGCCGATAGACCGCTGGATCATCACCGACACGACTGAAGGGAGCAGCCAAGGTTCCACGGATACCCGGAGCGTTACCGTTGCCGTGAACCGGAATGGACTGGCCGCGGCCACATCCTATGCCGGCAAGATATTCGTCAACTCCAATGGTGGCACTCAGACCATCATTGTCGTCATGACCGTGCCGCCGATTGCCGGCGAAGGCGAAGGTGAAGGTGAAGGTGAAGGTGAAGGCGAAGGCGAAGGCGAAGGCGAAGGCGAAGGCGAAGGTGAAGGTGAAGGTGAAGGTGAAGGTGAAGGCGAAGGCGAAGGCGAAGGCGAAGGTGAAGGTGAAGGCGAAGGTGAAGGTGAAGGTGAAGGCGAGGGCGAAGGCGAAGGTGAAGGCGAAGGTGAAGGTGAAGGTGAAGGTGAAGGCGAAGGCGAAGGCGAAGGTGAAGGTGAAGGTGAAGGCGAAGGCGAAGGCGAAGGTGAAGGTGAAGGTGAAGGCGAAGGCGAAGGTGAAGGTGAAGGCGAAGGCGAGGGCGAAGGTGAAGGCGAAGGCGAGGGTGAAGGCGAGGGTGAAGGCGAAGGCGAAGGCGAAGGCGAGGGCGAAGGTGAAGCCGAGATCCTCGTTGGCACGGCGCTAGGCGGCGTGGGCGACAGCGTCTACGTTGATGTCGGTCTGTTGACGCACGGCACGCAGCCGTCGGCGTTTGTCTTCTCGCTCCTATACGACGCCACGAAGTTGGATTTCGTGTCGCTCGAGGACGGCGAGGTGGTCACCGAGGCGGGCAAGCAGGTGGTTGGCAACGATCTCGAGGGCAAGCTGGCGTTGTACGTGCTGGACGATCTCAAGCTATCGGCCGCGATGGAAGACGGCCGCTTATTCACAATGCGGTTCGAGATCCTCGGGGCCGCGCAACCGGAAGATGTGCTGGCGATCGCGTCGGACGGTACCGAGACGGCCGCGGATCCCTACGCCGAGGACGTGCCGGTGCATGTGACGCCGGGCCACGTGACGGTGGCGCAGACGGCGAGGGGATCGTTGGGCGATTACTACACGCCTTTCGAGAATGGAATCACCGCGGCGGCGCCAGGCTATACGCTGCCGCTCGACCTCGACAAGGTGGCGAACGCAACATCGGTATTGGCAAAGCTCGGGGCCTTGGTGGACGCGGCTGACCTCACTCCGTTGCTCCAGGCATACGGATTCGCGGTCGTCGACTACGAGGTGACCGGGTATATGGCGAGCCTCATAGATCGCGAGAACATCGTGTTTCCGTACAAGTTCCTCCACGAAGCCGACGTGCCGCTCTTCATCACGACGGACACGTTGTTGCACCTGTATCACATCCAATTCGACGAGACGCTCAAGGATATCGAGGAACGCGAGTTCGCGGCAGATCTGCTCGATCTGACGAACGCACTGTTGGCGGATGCTCAAGGGCAGTATGCGACGTACGCCGGCACGATGAAAGAAGCCGCGCGGCGGAACGTAGCGTTCCTTGCCGTGGCGCGCGCACTCCTCGATCCGGCGGAGGCTGTTCCGACCGAAGTCCAGGATGTCGTGGCGGCGGAGGTGGCGAAGATCGACGCGCACGCAGGATTCGACACGAGCCCGTTGTTTACCTACCGCGAAGATTACTCGCAGTATGTGCCGCGCGGTCATTACACGCGCAGCGAATTGCTCGAACGGTATTTCAAGGCCTTCATGTGGTACGGCCGGATGGCGTTCTTACTGAAGGGCGCGGAAGTCTGGGGGCCGACGGCCGAGGCGCTGGTCAGCGAGGCCGACGCCAAGATTCAGACGTTGCAGGCCGTGTTGCTGGCGACGGGTCTGGAAGCTGTCGACGTCGATGATCGCTCCGGGCGCGACGTCTGGGATCGCATCTACGCCATTACGTCGTTCTACGTGGGATTGGCCGACGACCTCACGCCGTACGAATACCTCGAGGTCTTGAACATGCTCTTCGGCGACGCCTTCGACGTGACCATACTCGAGGACGACGCTACCTTCTTCGAGCTGAAGAAGGAACTCGCTCTTCTTCGGTCGCCGCAGATCTACGGCGGCACCGGCAACATCTACCTGACGCCGCCTATCACGCCGGATTCCCTCGACAGCGTCCTCGACCGCACCAAAGGCATGCGGTTTATGGGCCAGCGATTCATTCCGGACTCGTACATGTTCCAGCATCTCGTGTTTCCGGAGGTCTTGGGTTACACCGGAACCGGCGATCCCGAACCGTTCACGCTCGGCGAGACGGGCGGCGGCCCCGGGCGCTGCTATCCTCGCGGCCTTGATGCTATGGCCTTGTTGGGCTCGGAGCTGGCCGCCGACCTCCTCGAGACAGGTGGCGACACCGACTACGAAGGCTATGCGGAACGCATCGCGGAGCTCGAGGCATGGCTTGCCCTGCTCACGGCTGACGACTGGCATCAGAACCTATACTGGGGCTGGCTGGATGCGCTTCGCGCGCTCCTGAACGAGTTGCCGGCCGGCTATCCCGAGTTCATGCGCACCGAGGCGTGGCAGAAGAAGGGACTCAACGCGGCGTTGGCCTCGTGGGCCGAGCTGCGACACGACACGATCCTCTACGCCAAGCAGAGCTATACGCCGGGATACGTCTCGGTGCCGCCGGACGTGGCCGGGTACGTCGAGCCGGTGCCGGAGTTTTATGGTCGCCTGCTGGCCCTCGCCCGGATGACGCGCGAAGGATTGACGGTGCTCGATGCCCTGTCTCCGGCCGCGGCAGCCCGGCTGGTGAGTCTCGAGGCCATCCTCGAACGGCTCCTCGAACTGGCCGGCAAGGAACTGACCAACGAGGAGCTGACCGCAGATGACCACATGTACCTCCGGGATTTCGGGGATACCCTCGAGACCACGGTGGCCGGTGTCGCCGAGGATGGATTCAAAACAACGCTCGTCGCCGATGTTCACACGCACGGCGTCGAAGGCCGGGTTGTCGAGGAGGCCTCCGGATACGTGGACCTGATCGTTGTCGCCTGTCCGCATCCCAGTGGCGGGGCCTTCCTGGCAGCGGGGCCGGTGCTCTCGTACTACGAGTTCAAGCAGCCCATGGACGACCGCCTGACGGATGAGGCCTGGCGCGCGCTCCTCGATTCCGCCAGCCGACCCGACCGGCCCGTGTGGTTCCAGGAACTCGTGAAAGGAAAATAGGATCCGGCCGGAAACCTTGCGCGCAGAAGGGCCACTTGCGGACCTTTCAGGCGAGTTCGCGCGCGGCTTCGATGGCCGGGCGCCAGTGGTCGACCGAGGCCTTGAGATCGCTCACGACGGTGTAGTCGGTGGGCCAGCGCTCGCGGTGCGAGATCTCGAGGAGCAGCGTGCAGCGTTCGGCGCCGGCGTTGCGCAGCGTGGCCAGGACCTCCTCGGGAACGATCTTGCCGCGGGCGTTGTACTCGGGCGTGAAGGGATAGTGGCCGCCCTTGTCGCGGAGGCTTTGCTTGATGTGGATGACCGGCGCGACGCGGGCAAACTCGGCCAGCCACGCATGGGCGTCGGTATCTCGCGGATCGGGCGACTCGAGATCGCCGTGGTCCACGTCGAGGCACAGCAACATCGGCACGGCGAATCCGTCAGCGCACTTGTCGAGGATATCCCGCGTCTCCGCGATAGTGCCCGCGACCTCGCGCGGAATCGACATCGGCTCGAACATGACGTAGCGCAGGCCCAGCTCGGCGGCGTACGCGGCGAGTTCGCGCCAGGCCGCGATACCGTCGTCGATACGGCGCGCGCGCACGGCAGGATCGGCGTTGTCCCGGCACGACATGATGCCGAAGTGGCTCCCGACGCCCTCGGCGCCCAGAAACGCCGACAATCGGAAGAACCGCTTGAACCAATCCATCCAGATGCGCCGCAGGTCCGGATCCGGATGCAACACGTGGTTCACGCGCGTGAAGGCCGAGGTGAACGTACTCTCGACACGCACGCCCTTGGCGTCGCAGAGCGAGCGGATCCGTGCCGCCTCGCGATAGACGATGTCCTCCGGCAGGAACGGATTGAGGAGATCCGCCGTGAACTGGACGGTATCGAGGCCGAGCTCATCGGCGACGACGCCAATCCAGTCGTCGGGTTCAGGATAGCGATTGATGGCGAAACCGGTGTTGATGCCGAGCGTAACGTTCACAGGAATGCCTCATGCGTTGGGCCGAAGTGACGCGCGAGGTTCTACCATCCCAGACGGATCCCGTTCAAGGCGCGCGCGGCCGGGTCAGCGCGCCGTGCTGGGCATAATGAACACCGGCGTTGGAGTTAGGGTAAGGACATGCGGCGCAGGCCCGGCGCTTGTGACGGTATCCGGCTCGGTTTGGCCAACGCCGGTGATGAGCGCTTCGATGGCTATGTCGGCATCCGTCTCGTTGAAGGAGAACTCGGTCTCCGGCCGCGGATCTTCCGGCAAGAACAACTCCGTCGGCGCATACCAGGCGATCCATTCGACCACGGCCGAAGCGTCGGCGCTGTTCGACAAGGCGTACAGGCGAACCGTAGATTCGGTGGCGACGCGCTCGACGGTGTCGCACCCGTCGAGATGATCGACAAGCTGCTGGAGGGCGTAGTAGAGCGGATAGAACGTCCGGACGCTGTGTTCCTGACGGAACCAGTGGATGACTCCCTCGACCATGCCGCCCCACGGCGCGTTTCCGGCCGACGCGCGGAAAAGCGGGATCTGCATGGGCGTCAGATCTTCCATGAACGCCGTGTTGAAGAAGATGACGCCTTGCTGGGCGGCGACGATGACGCCCTTGATCATCTCCTCGGCGCAGAATCCACGCACCCAGGCCGTTGTGGCCTGGTCGCCTGCGACGAGTTGCTGGAAGTACGCGGCGAGTCGGCAGCGGTCCGCCTCGGTGGCGGGCGGCAGCATTAGGCCCATCTGATCCGGCGTGCCGTCGCAGAACGTGGCGGGCCCCCAGCCAATGAACGAGGTGGCGCCGGTGTCCGAGATAACAAGCGGCTTCGTGTAACCGCGTTGCGCCATCTCGTAGTTCAGCCACTCAACCGTGGCCTCGATTTCATCGGGATATGAGAGCGCGTGGAAATTCACGGCGTCGAAGAGATCCGGCCTGTCCAGTATGGCGCGGATATCATCGAGCGAATGGAACATAATGCGTTCGTCGACGGCCGCAAATGATGCCTCGTACTCGCCGGGCCCCGGATCGCCAATGAAGGCGTTCGCGGCCAGAATGGCGGCGTGCATCACGATGACGTCGGAACATGCGTTGTGCGCGGCACGGTACGCGACCTCGAGCATGGCCACGTAGTCCTCAACGGGCTCCGGCTCGAACGAGGAGAATTCGACGCCGATTTCGTAATAGCGCAACGGATGCTCGAGGTCGGCGAAGTCGTCGATACCATCTCCGTCGTAGCGCTCGACGACCGCGCCGACCCAGGCCTCGTAGTCATCCATGTATTCCGGTTTCGGCGCGAGATTCGGACTAGGTTCCAGCGGAAACGGCTGAACGGATGCCCACGCGCTCTCGGACTTGAGGCCGATCATGCACTCGCGGAATCCCGCCTGCTGATACTCGCGTACGAGGCGATCCAGCGTGCTGAAGTTGATGGATGCCGTGGCCGACGATTGCATCTCTCCCCATCCGATCAGGTCCGGCATGAACTTGACCGCCGGCGCCCGGAGTTGGGCGAAGTCGGCGGCCAGTCCAGGGAAGGCATATTCCATTCCGATGGCGATGGGCAGTACGTTGGCCGGCTCGACCGGTTGTACCGGCGGTGTCGGACATCCGTCCAAGGCCGCGATTAGGGCCGCGGCTACACACAGGGCCATCGTTGACTCCCTGCGTATGATGGGACTCATAGGTCGTCTCCTCTATCGAAGCGCAGTGTGGCCCGCAGCATGACACCCCGAAGCGGCCTCACCATCGCCCGTACGCCCACTCTACTCCTGGCGCGCCACTTCGTGACATCCTCAGGCACTCAGACGGTGCGCGCAACGTTGGTCGCGAGGAAGAAGAGTACCGCGAAAACCAAGCACAGGCCGCCCAAGAAGCGGAACCACGCATTGCCCTGAACCGCGTGAAAGGCGATGACGCGATCCGCTACCGAGGGTAGGGCGAGACAGAGTACGCCTTTGAGGAGCACGAGCAGTCCGAGCCAGGAGACCAGCCGAGGAAACAGCAGGGGATCGGCGTCGTGTTCCAGCGGCCGGACGGCCATGACGACGCCGACAAGCATCAGCGCGACGCCGCCCACGAACCGCCAGAACAGCATGCACGAAGGAGAGCGAAACATCAGGCGCAGGAGGTTCGGCGCCATCAACGCCGTGACGCCGACCGCCATGGTCGCGAAGGCCAGCACGCCCACCGAGACGTTGTACAGCGGCACAATCCACGCCAACCAGTTCGCCGCCATCTCCGACTCCTTCTGTCGGCCAAGACGTAATGTCTGTCCGCTGACTGCGTCCTCTACAGTACTCTTCTTGGCCGCGGCAACGCCAATGCCGGGTGTTCCGTATGATAGACTGCATCGAAGAATGGGCCCTGGGCCCTAGGAGGTTCTCGAATGAGCGGAAAAGGGTTGTTTTCGTTGCTCGCGGCGCTCGCGATCCTGAATCCGGCGTGGGCGTTCAATCCACCGGAAGACACGGCCGGCCCGGTGACCATCCGAATCGCCGCGCCGGAGATCATCGGCCAACTCGAGACGCCCTGCGCCGTCGAGGTCTCGCTGGTCAACGCCAGCGACGAGGCCGTCGCCGGGAGCCTGCGCATCGGCGTCATCGATACGTGGCGCGTCGAGCCGGCGGAGGCCGTCGCGTTTCGCATCGAGGCGCGCGGCGAGGCGAGATACACCTTCAACGTTATCGTAGGCGCTGGCGCCTACAACGCGCTCTATCCGATTCACGCCTTCGCCGAGTTCGCCGCGAACGGCCAGGCATACGCGGCCCACGCCGTCAAGATCGTCGAGACGCAGTTGCCAGAGGTGCCTGAACCCAACGTCGAGGTGCCGTGGCGGCCTATCGTACTCGCCGCCGATACCGAGGTCTCCCTCGATCAGAGCCTGATGCGGCGCGTGGTGATCGAGGCGTTCGGCGAGGAGCCCGTCATCAAGCCGGTAGCCTGGCACGGCTCGGACGAACGGACGCGCGGCGCCGTGGACGTGGGCGGCTCGGCCTCGCGTCCGGATGCACGCCGCACCATCGCCATGCATCCGCCGTGGTACGGCGGCCATGCCGGCGCCGAATACGTCGAGTTTCCGGTACGTCTGCCGGAGGATGTGCCAATCCGCCTCGCCTTCGCGAACGCCATCCGCGACAACGATGTCACGCGCAACGAGCCGGCCAGCGACGGCGTGACGTTCCGCGTGCGCGTGGCCGATTTCGATGCACCGGCCGGCGCATGGGGCGATGTGGTTTTCGAGCAGCACACCGATGCCAAGCAGTGGCAAGACGCCAACGTCGATCTCGGTGCCTACACGGGCCAGACGATCCGGCTCCAACTCGAGGTACATCCCGGCCCGACGAATGACACGACGTGCGACCAAGGGTACTGGGGCGCGCCGCGCCTTATCGCGGGCGATTCGACACGGCGGGCGATCGCGCCGGCCGAACCCAAGCCTCTTGGCGTCGTTGCCTGCGGAGGGGACTCGTACGATGTCCTCGTAGCGCTCGGCACACGCGGCATCCTCGACGGCCGCGTCGTGTTCCGGCACGGCGACCAGCGACTCGAGTGCGCCGGATTCTCGACCACCGTGCTTAAGGACGCCCTCGAGCAGCCGGGCGCGCTCACGGAACTCGTCAGTGTCGAGGAACGGCCGGCGGATCACGGCCGACGGATTGTACATCGATTCGAGGGCTGGGCCGGTGCATTCGACCTGGTTATCGACGTGTGGCTCGAGGCGAGCGCGTTGCGCGTGGCCTTTGCCGTCGAGGGCGCGCCTGAACCGAAACCGTGGCAGGTGGTTCACATTGAAGACGCGGCCGCTGGGCCATGGACCGCCGGCATCGAGCGCGTTTATGCGGGTCCCGGCAATGTCATCGCGGCGCCCGAGGCCTTTCGCCTGTACTTCGACGGCCACCAGTGCGCCACCTCATTTGCCGGCTTCGAGTTCGACAACGGCATGCGACTCGTTCAGGGCCTCGATGCGCCGCCGAGTTTCCTCGAAGTCACGCCGGCGTCGCGACATTTCTCGTTTCATACGCCGGACGCGCAGACGATGAGCTTCATTCCGTGTCCGACGGTGTGGGAGGGCGCCAAGGCGTGGCACGATGTCAACGGCCTCGGAGCGGCCGGCGGCGTCGCGCGCGCGGCAGGCCGGTTCGTGTTCGACCTCTGGGGCGGCCATTACGCATCGAGCGCCGACGCCCTCGAGCGCGCCTTCCGTTACGGCCTGACGGACAGCATGGTCGTGTGGCACAACTGGCAGCGCTGGGGCTACGACTATCGGCTGCCGGACATCTATCCACCGAATCCCGACTTCGGCACGCTCGACGAGTTCCAGCGCCTCGCCCAGGTGTGCAAGGATCGCGACGTCGTGTTCGCGCCGCACGACAACTACATTGACTTCTATCCGGACGCCGAAGGCTACTCGTACCGCCACATCGCCTTTACCAACACCGGCGCCCCGATTCGCGCGTGGCTCAACGAGGGCCGCGACGCCCAGTCCTACCGATGGCGCGCGGATACGCTCGAGCCGTTCCTCGAACGCAACGTCGCGTGGATGCGCGACACCATCGCGCCCACCGGCTATTTCATTGACGTGTGGTCGTCCATCGGGCCGTACGATTACTGGACGCATGACGGCCAGTTCTTCACGAAGGCCTACACGCGCACGCGCTGGGGCGAGTTCTTCGCGTACATTCGCGATCAGTTCGGCGGCAACGCGCCGCAGATCTCGGAAAGCGGCCACGACCAGCTCATCGGCTGGCTCGACGGCGCGCAAACAAACCACCTCCGCGTCGACGCGCATCCTACGGGCGAGTCGTGGACCACCTGGCGTATCACGTGCAAGGACGCCGAACGCGTGCCATGGTTTGACACGGCCCATCACGATCGCTTTGTACTCCACGGCGCCGGCTACAGCAGCCGGTATCAAGGTGGCCTCGACGGCGCGCTCCACGGTATCTACAGCGACGACTACATCGCCACCGAAGTCCTGACGGGCCATCCGGCGATGGTGCCGGTGCCCTTTGGACGCGATGTCGTGCGGAAGTACTGGCTATTGCACGACCTCATGCGCGCCTTGGCCCTCGAACGCATCGACTCGGTCGAGTTCGCGGACGGCGATATGCACCGCCAGTACGTACGGTGGCAGAACGGCGCCGAGGTATGGATGAATCGCGGCGCCGACGACTGGAGCGTCGGCGATCACGTGTTGCCGCAATATGGTTTCTTCGCGCGCGTCGGCGACGTCGAGGCGGCCATCGAGCGGCTCGATGGTGTGATTGCGGAGTGGAGTCGCGGCCCCGGCGGCGTGTATGTGAACGCGCGGCCGTACATCACGGCGAAACGGCCCATCCGGGTGTCCGTCGAATCAGTCGAGTACCTCGGCGAACGCGCGTGCGAGGTGACACTCCAGTGGCAGGCCGACAAGCCGCTCGACCAGGACTGCCGGGTGTTCGTCCACGGCGTGGATGCCGGCGGCGAGATTCTATTCCAGGGCGATCACGACGCGCCCGTGCCTACCACGCAGTGGCAGGGCGTCGTATCAAGTACGGCCCGACTTGTACTGCCCAAGGATGCCACGGCCGGTACCGCGTTCGAACTTCGCGTCGGCCTTTACGTGAGTGGCGGCGCGCGCGTGCCCATCGAAGGCACGGACGACGGCCAGACGCGGATTCGCCTCGGCACGCTCATGCTCGTAGGCGATGGCGCGCGCATCGATGACGTGACCTGGAACCCACGCCCGACCGAGCCGGATCCGTTGGCCGAACGGTTCAACGTGACACGCAAGGCGATCCGCTTCGGCGGTATCATCACCGACGGCGCGTGTCGCGTGGCGGTCGCTGATGACGCGGTGGTTGTAACCCCGTTGCCGGAGAGCCCGTCCTTCGCCGTGCGCCTGAATTACGACGCGATGGGCTGGACGGGCGCCGTGGCGGGCCGCGCCGAGGCGTTGGCCGAGGATGGCTCGGTGGTCGAGACGATTGCGGTGCGCGGACGAGGGCGCGAGATTGGCCTGCCGTGTGCGGCGGACGTTTTCGCTTACCGGCTGACAAGCGAATAGAACCGAGACGATGGGTGGTGTACCATAAACTGGCTCCCCGCGGTGGGGATCGGATGCGGAGGCACTTCCGCGAAACACGGGAGGAAAGCAATGGCTATCAATTTGATGAGCACGCTGAAAGGTTCGCTCTTGGAAGGGTTCTTTCCCGAAGGCTGGGACCTCGACGCGCTGGACAAGCTTTGCGCGAGAGCGCCCGAGACGATCACGAACCGCGAGACGTGGTGGAACAAGCGGTTCGAGCCCATCGCCTGTGAGACACTGGCGGATTTCGACACGATGATGGGACACGAGATCGCCCTCGAGATCGCCAATGCCCGGAAGGCCAAGAAACCCATCGCGTTCATCCTGCCGGTGGGGCCGATGGGCATGTATCGCTGGGCCGTCTATTTCCTGAAAGAGTGGGGCGTCCCCTGCGGCCACGTCCATGGTTTCAATATGGACGAGTGGAGCGATGCGAAAGGCAACACCTTGCCGGCCAAGGATCCCGGCGCGTTCCAAAACGCCATGGAACAGGCTTTCTACGGCCCGCTCGGCAAACTGACGGTGCCCAAGGGGCAGCGCCACTTCGCCACGAAGAACGCGTTGCCGAAGTACGCCGAGCAGATCGCCGCGCTCAAGAAGAAGGGCGCACGGCTGGTGACGGTGTTTGGCATCGGGCGCGTCTGCCACATCGCGTTCTGGGAGCCGCACTTCGCCGCCGAGTACAAGTCGCTCAAGGAGTGGAAGGCCGCGACGCACCGCTTGGGTGCCAAACTTCAGCCGCTCACCGTCGAGCAGAACGCCATCACCAGTTTCAAGAGCCGGACCACCCTCGTGCCGACCACGGCCAACACCATCGGGCCCGGCCTGTTCCTCAAGTCCGACAAGATCATCGGCGGCGCCGACGGCGCCCTCGGCCGAGGCATGATGTGGCAGGGCATGTCGCTCTGGGCGACGCTGCATCACGCGCCGACGCCGTGGATTCCCAGCACCTTCATGCCGACCCTCGCAGGCCGGCTCTTCTTCCTAAAAGAGCTTGCCGGCCCCCTCGAGGCCGAGTGCAACTGATACCGTAGACGGATCGACCAAGGCGCTGAAGCTACCGCCCGACGCGGCCGCCGTCAGCGCCGTTTTCTTTACCCTTGGGACTTGCCCTCGCTCGGGCGGCCGGTTTCCTTCGAGGCGCGAGCCGGAAGCCAGGCCCGGATAAGGTGTTTGTTTGTCCTTACGGATCGGTGTCCCTGCTGGATGATGGCCATTCTCGCAACGGCGTTCAGGTCTCTTGTGAGTGTCTTCGTCGTCTTGCCGGCATATGCCTGCGCAAGCTTGGGCGTCAACGTTGGAATCTTCGAGATGGGCACCCAGCCGTTGTCCTCGGTGACGCGTGACAAATCAAGTACCAGCCGCGTCCTCCGGGCGCGGGCTGCGGTTTCCTTTTCTCTGCCGAAGCGTTTGTAGACGTAGTTCTCCCATACCGAATCCAATTGCCGCTCGCGGATAAACTCCAGTTGCTCTTTGAGTTGATCGACGAGACCTTGACAGGCATAGGCGACGAACTCGGACATCCGGCCCTCGGCCCTGCCGGCCTTATCGAGCTGCCGGTAGTACTCGGTGCGCGTGAGATTGTAGAAGTTGCTGAGCAAGTGGGCCGCGGGCGTGGGAAAGCCGCCCTGCAAGAGTAAGCGGAACTCGATGAGCCGCGCCGTTCGGCCGTTGCCGTCGCCAAATGGATGGATCCAGACGAAGTGGAGATGCGCGGCGATGGCGGCCAGAATCGGGCCGGCCCGCTCGATATCCTTGGGAAAGGCGAGGCCGTTCAACCAGTCGCAGAACTTGGCGAGCAGGAACTCGCAGTCTTCTGCCGGCGCGCCGCGGTACCGGCCAACCATAACGGAATGCTGGCGGAGTTCGCCCGGCACAACATCTTCGTCCAGCGGGAGTTTCTCGAGTACGAGCCGGTTGTACTCCCGGATTTCGCCCGGCGAGATGGGACCGTACGTGCCCCGGATAACTTCCTCACCGATGCGGTTGCACGCGGCCTCCACATTTCTAACCTCCTGAGCAAGATACTGTCTCGAGGGGGGAAGCTCTCTTCGTCCTGCCAATAGGTCTCGCACCTCTTCTTCCGTCAGTGTATTGCCCTCAATGGCGGTCGTGGCCAGGACGCCCTTGGCAAGATACAGGGCATGAAGACGCCGCGCGGCCTCCGGCTCCAGTGGTACGCCGGCAATATGCTCCACTTTCGAGGCTGCCTCGCCCAGGAGCAGCCACGTCAGATGATCGAGTTCGGTGAGGTCGAGGGCGAATCTGAGCCACGGATGTGTCCGCTCATATGTCCGCATGAATGTCCCTTATAAGCTCTTGTATACAAAGCAGATGCGACTATTTTGTCCCATAATATGTCCGCTCTTGAGAGAAGTATAGACCAACTTGAGGGGCAACGCAAGTGGCACGCAGCAGAAACCAACGTCTGGGTCAATCCGATTCGAACGACGCCAACCGGCGGGCGAAGGTTGAATCGCGGGCATCCAGTCTGGTTGACTGACGCGGGGCAAGGCTATACGAGGAGCACCCATGGACTCACGTGAACGAACGTTGCGCGCTGTTGGGCGCGAGCAGCCGGATCGCGTTCCCATCGACGTCTGGATGTCCGCCGGCATGAAGGCGAAGCTCAAAGCCGAGCGCGGTATCGCCTTCGAGGCGTTCCTCGACGCGCATGACGTCGATCTGCGCTACATCGCCGGGCCGGAGTACATCGGGCCGCCGCTGCGCACTTTCCCTGATGGCACCGACGAGGATATCTGGGGCGTGCGGCGCCGGACGGTGCGTGTCGAGACGCCTGGCGGCGCCGAGACGTACAAGGAGGTGGCATGGTCGCCGCTGGCCGAGGCCGAGACCATCGAGGCGGTCGACGCCTACGCCGGGTGGCCATCCGTGGACGCCTTCGACTTCTCCGTGATCGAGGCGCAATGCGATGCGCTACACGAGCAGGACCGGGCGGTGGTGTTCATGGGTGATCGGCTCAACCGCCTCGCCCAGTTGAAGCCGGGCATGTACCTGCGCGGCGTCGAGCAGATCCTCGTGGACATGGCCGTCGCGCCGGAACTTGCCCGCGCCGTGTTCGCGCAGATTCGCCGGTTCTACCTCGCCTACGCGGAACGCCTCTTCGAAGCGGCCCGGGGCAAGATCGACCTGCTGCTTACGGGCGACGACTTCGGATCCCAAGGCGGGCCGCTCGTATCTGAAGCCATGTGGCTCGAGTTTCTGGAGCCCGGTTTCCGCCAGTACATCGAGCTGGCCCACGCCTACGGCGTCCGCGTGATTCATCACACGTGCGGCGGCGTTCGCCCCCTGATTCCGCACCTCATCGACGCCGGCCTCGACGTACTCCAATCGCTCCAGCCCGAGGCGGAGGGCATGGAGCCGCGGGCGCTGAAACGCGATTTCGGCGATCGGCTGGTCTTCCATGGCGGACTCTCGATTCAGCGCACGCTGCCCTTTGGCACGCCGGACGACGTCCGGGCCGAGGTGCGCGACCGCATCGACGCCCTTGCCCCCGGCGGCGGCTACATCCTCTGCACGGCCCACAACCTCCAGGCCGACGTACCGCTGGCGAATGTCGACGCCTTGCTGGGCGCGTACCGCGATCTCGGCGCCTACGGCGCGTAATGGATCGGACGGATCGGACGGATCATCGGCGTTCCGCTCAGGAATCGGTGGCGACGCAGACGCAGAATTCGGCCCGGTTCGAGGCGGGGATCTCGGCCGTCACGGGAACGGTGGTCAAGACTTGCGCCACCATCGCGCCCTCGGGCGGAGGCGTCACGTGGAGGATGATCGAAACCTGTTCCGGATAGGACTCGGCGATCCGGATCTCGGGCTCGGCCACCTGATATCCGGTCGTTGGAAACACGAACTGGGCCTCAAGCTTCCAGCACTCGTCGTCGAGCGAGTCTTTCGTCAGCGCGCCGGCAAAGTTGTAGGGGCCCTCCAGGCCGTAGCCGTAACGGCCGGAGAACGGAATCAGTTCGACGGTCGTTCGCGGGCTGCACGTTCCCGGGCCGCATGAGCTCGGGCAGCCGAGCGCTAGGGCCGCCAAGAGGACCCCCGCGGACAGTCGACCGCTCCAACGGATCATGGTGTGCATCGCTCATACCCTCCTCTTGCGACGGCTGAGCTTCCGGCCGCTCCTGTCCATTCTACATCGCTCGGGGCGGACGTTACGTGACCGCTCACGCTTTCTCTTTGAGCAGGTCGCGGATCTCGGCGAGCAAGATCTCTTCCTTCGATGGCTCGGGCGGTGCGGTGGGCGCTTGTTGCTCGCGCTTGGACATGACGTTCATGGTCTTCACCGCGACAAACATGGCCAAGGCGACGATGGTGAAATCGACAACCGTCTGGATGAACTTCCCATAGCCGATCACGACCGCCGGTGCGTCTCCGACCGCCTGCTTGATGGTGATCGCCAGGCTGGTGAAGTCCATGCCGCCCAGAAGGACGCCGATGGGCGGCATGACCACGTCGGCCACCAAGGACGAGACGATCTTGCCGAAGGCCGCGCCGGTGATGATGCCCACCGCCATGTCGACCACGTTGCCGCGCAGGGCGAACGCTTTGAATTCGCTGAGGATGCTCATAGTTGATTCCTCCAACTGAAAGCTGAAACCTGCCTCAACACTGCCCAGTGTTCCCTATGAACGCCGGCGCTCATCGTACTCCTCTGTTGACGGTGCCGCAATCGGCGGTTCCTTTTCGACCGGCCGGTTGTGAGATGGGCCCGCCGTTGCCTATAGTAGACAGGCTTTCGCAAGGCGTCGTGCGCCGAGGAGATTAGCCATGTGCCGAGGAATGCCGTGGGGCCTAGCCATCACACTGATCGTGTCGTTCTGTGCCGTGGCCCAGTCGCCGCCAACCGCGACGGCGGGGAAGCTCGCCGAGGGTGCGGCACCCGTAACGGTGGTCTGCCTGGGCGATAGCGTGACCGGCATCTATTACCACACGGGCGGCCGGCGCGCGTATCCGGAGATGCTCGAGATCGGTCTGAAACGCCTGTATCCGGAGGCCGAAGTGCATGTGGTGAATGCCGGCATCAGCGGCAACACGACGACCGACGGCCTGAATCGGATGGAGGCCGATGTGCTGGCCCACAAACCCGATCTTGTGACGGTCATGTTCGCTCTGAACGACATGACGCGCGTGCCCATGGAGACTTTCCGTGAGAACCTCAAGACCATCGCACAGCGGTGTCGCGAGCGCGGCGCCGAGGTCATCCTCTGCACGCCGAACTCGGTGTATGAAACGCCGAATCGTCCTATCGCCATGCTCGAGACCTACGTGAAGGCCATCCGCGCCGAGGCCCACGCCCTCGCCGCGCCCCTCGCCGACTGCTACGCCGCCTACGAGGCGGTGCACAATCGCGACGCCCTTGAGTGGGCGATGCTCATGAGCGAAGACATTCATCCGAACATGCTCGGTCACAAGGTTGACGCAGAGGTGATCGCCGCGACTATCGCCGGCCGGCCGGTATCGCTGCGCGACGTAGCCCCGCTCGAACCGGCGATTCCGCGCACGGTGGCGTTGGTCACGGCCGGCACGCCGGTGCGCGTGTACGCGATGCCGCCGTTCGACGCGCTGGTCGGGCCGGCGCTCGAGCGCGTTCAGGCCGGCGCACGGGTCGAGGTCACGCCGTGGCCCATCGAGGGCAAGACGTTGTCTGCCATCGAGCAAGAGGCGAAGCAGGTGCGTGAGCTCAAGCCGGATCTGGTCCTCGTGACCGTGCCGGTCGCCGCCGTCGAAGGCACAAAGGAGCAGTTCATCCGATCGTATTCGTGGGTGTTGAATTGGTCGCTCAGCTTCGGCGTTCAGGAATGGGACTGCGTGGCGGCCGCACCGTTCGCCGCGGATCCGAATCTCGCGCCGGAGGCCGCGCCGTGGGATGCGCTGACGCGCGAGATCGTGTTCGCCTCGGACCTTGGCTGCGTCGACCGCGTGCCAGGCGACACGCGGCCGGTCGCCGAGATCTTCGACGCATGGCTCGAGGGTCAGTTCAAACCGGCCGAGATTGCGGCGGAATGAGTTCTCAAGATCACCGATTGCGAGGGTTTTGAATGAACACGATGCATCGCTGGAAATATGCGGCGATTCTGGCCGTTTTGGCGCTTGTCGGCGGACCGTACGCTTCGGCCCGATCTGTGGAGGAATCCATGCGCGGTATTCCGATTGCCTACAGCGTCGACGTGGTGGTGGTGGGTGGAACGACCGGCGCGGTGTGCGCGGCCGTCGAGGCGGCGCAGCAGGGCGGCGATGTGTTCCTCGCGGCGCCGATGCCGTATCTTGGCGAGGACGTGTGCGGCACGTATCGCTTGTGGCTCGAGCCGGGCGAAGTGCCCGAGACGCCCTTGGCCGAAGCCTTGTTTGCCGAGCCGCCTCGGGCGCTGGGCATCGGCCAAGGCCTACCGTTTACCTACGAGACCGACGTGCCTTCCGGCGGTATCCATCCCGACAAAACGCCCCCATCCACGCTTTCCGACGGCCAGTGGGCCAACGCCTCGACGCAGAGCGTCGAGTACGGCGAGAACGTAACGATCACGCTCGACCTCGGCTTTCCGGTCGATCTCGGCGCGGTGCATGTGCTGGCCTTCCAGCGGCCCAACGATTTCGAGGTCGAGCGCGCTACCATCTTCGCGAGTACGGACAAGGAGCAGTGGACGCTTGCCGGCGTCGTTACCAACGCGTCCCCCGGCGCCGGCGACTACACCGATAGGGCGTTCGTGCTGTCGGCGCCCGTCACCGAGACGGCCCGGTATGTGCGCGTGGCCGTCGAGAAGACAGCACGCGTCAAGCGGATTCTTCTCGGCGAGATCGTGGTCGAGCCGGCGACGGAAACGGCCGCCCGGCGCGACGCGTCTCAGGCATCGCTTGAAGGCTATCGAATTCCGCCGAGACCGCTGCAAATCAAGCGCGCCCTTGACCAGGCGCTCATCGACGCCGGCGTTCAGTTCCTCTACGGCTCGATGGTGACGGATGTCCTGCGCGATGCCGACGGCCGCTTGGCCGGCATCGTCATGGCCAATCGCTCCGGACGTCAGGCCGTCGTGGCAAAGACGATCATCGACGCGACGCCGCGCGCGTCCGTGGCCCGCTTGGCCGGTGCCTCTTTCGCGCCGTACGAGGGCGGGCCGCACACGTTCACGCGCGTGGTGGTGGGCGGCGAGGCGCACGAGGGCGACGGCATCGTCGTGCGCGAGAGGCCAACACCGGTGCAGATTGATAGCGGGGCGCCAACCGGCGACGCGTTGCGGCCAGCCTTCGAGTACACGCTGACGATCAACATGGCCGATGACTCGCCGGCCGCGTTCGCCGAAGCCGAGCAGATCGCCCGCGATCATACGTGGGATCCGGCCCAGGTGGCCGCTTCGGATATGCTCTTCGAGCTTCCGCCCGACGCCATGGTCGGGGAGCGCCGGCTGTCCGGCGCGTGGCCGGGCGTCGAACAGGCCGACCTTGACCTTTTCCGGCCGGCCGGCGTTTCCGGGCTGTACGTGCTGGGTGGTTGCGCGGCCGTGTCGCGCCAGGCCGCCGCCGCGATGCTGCGGCCGCTGGCGTTCATGGACCTCGGCGCGCGTATCGGCGGGGCGGCGGCCGCGGAGGCCGGCGTTTCGAAGAAGGCGTGTGTTGTGTGTTTCGGCGACAGCATCACCGCCTCGGCGTATCCGGCGAAGTTGGGTCGGCTCCTGCCGACGTGCCGCGTGGCTAACGCCGGCGTAGGTGGCAACACGAGCACGCAAGGCTTGGCGAGATTCGATTCGGATGTCGTGGCGGTTGCCCCGGCGGCCGTGGCCATCCTTTTCGGCGCCAACGATTGCGTACTCGCCGGGCCGAGGCAATATCAGACGTCGGTGGATACGTACGAGGCAAACCTGCGCGCCATGGTGGCGGAGTGCCGAAAACACGGCATCCGAGCGCTCCTGTGCACGCCGACGCCGATGGTGGCCGAGGCGTATTTCACGCGCCATCCCAAGGCGCTGTACGATGACGAGGGCGGCCTCGACGCTATCCTGGCGCGCTACTGCGAGGCCGTCCGTCGTGTCGGACAGGACACGGAAACGCCGGTGGTTGACCTGTACGCCGCGCTGGTCGACGACGCGTCATGGCTGTTTCCGGACGGTGTGCATCCGTCGCCCAAGGCGGAGCGGCTCATTGCGGAACGGGTGGCCGAAGCGCTCGCGCCGAGGTTGGGCGTCGAGGCACGCGTACGGGCCGTGCCGGCGGGGCTACACGTCGCCGCCGGCGCGGACGCCGTGACGGACGCCGGCGAAGTTCGCGAGTTCCTGAACGGGATCCGACCCATCCAGTCCGGGTTGCCCACTGTCGCGTCGGATACGCGCGCGCTCCCGGTCCTCGGTGAGTATGACGTCGTGGTGGTCGGCGGCGGAACCGGCGGCGCACCGGCGGGCATCGGCGCGGCGCAACACGGCGCGAAGACGCTCGTGGTCGAGTATCTTTCCGGTCTCGGTGGTGTCGGAACGCTCGGTCTGATCGGCAGCTACTACTACGGAAACCGGATCGGCTTCACCGCCAAAGTGGATCGCGGCTTGGCCGACATGGAAGGCCCCGAGGCCAAGGTTAGTTCTAGCTGGAATGTCGAATGGAAGATGGAGTGGTACCGCAACGAGCTGCGCGGCGCCCACGCGGATATCTGGTTTCATACGCTCGGCTGCGGCGCGCTGGTTGAAGACGGCCGCGTGGTGGGCGTGATCGTTGCGACGCTGGCCGGCCGTGGCGTCGTGCTGGCCAAGGCCGTAATCGACTCGACCGGCAACTCGGATATCGCCGCGGCCGCCGGCGCGGAAACCACCTTCACCGACGCGACGCATGCGGCCGTGCAAGGCACCGGCATGCCGCCACGCCAGCCGGGCGCCTCGTACACGAACACGGACTACACGATCACGGATGACGGCGATATGCTCGACATGTGGCGGACCTACGTCGCCGGCCGTACGAAGTATGAAAGCGCTTACGACCTGGGCCAGATCATCGACACGCGCGAGCGACGCCGCATCGTCGGCGACTTCACCATCTCGCCGCTCGATATCTTCAACGGCCGCACCTTCCCGGACACCGTCGTCTACTCGTGCAGCAACTTTGACACACACGGCTATACGGTGGACCCGTTCTTCATGATCAAGGCCCCGGACAAGGAGCAGGTGTTCGCCTACACACCGTACCGCTGCCACCTGCCGAAAGGCCTCGACGGGATCCTCGTCACCGGACTCGGGATCAGTGCGCACCGCGATGCTATGCCGATCCTCCGCATGCAGCCCGATATCCAAAACCAAGGCTACGCCATGGGCGTGGCCGCCGCGATGGCCGTCGACGCGGACACGGTTCCGCGCCACATCGATGTCAAGGCGCTCCAGCGACACCTCGTTGAGATCGGCAACATCCCTGAGCACTGCCTCACCGATACCGACTCGTATCCGCTCTCGCTCGAGGCGATCCGCGAAGGCGTGACGTCACTCGCCGCCGATTACGCTGGACTCGGCGTGATTCTCACGCAACCGGATACCGCGCTGCCGCTCTTGCGCGCGGCCTACACGGGGGCGGACGCGGATGCCGCGAAGCTCGTGTACGCTCACGTGCTGGGCATGCTGGGCGATGCCGCTGGCGTCGAAACGCTGCTCGACGTCGTGACCACCATGGCGTGGGACGCGGGCTGGTCGTTCACGGGCGGCGGCCAGTTCGGCGCGAGCGTGAGTCCGCTGGACAGCTACATCATCGCCCTCGGCCGCACCGGCGACGCGCGCGCTGTCGAGCCAATTCTCGCGAAGGTGACCGGGCTCGACAGCGATAGTTCCTTCTCGCACCACCGGGCCGTGGCCGTGGCGCTCGAGACGCTGCGCGATCACCGGGCCGCCGAGCCGCTGGCCGCATTGCTTCGCAAGCCGGGCATGATGGGCCATGCCTATTGGTCCATCGAGGACGCTCAACGCGGCGCGCAATCGCCCAATCCGAATTCCGAGCGCGACCGCTCGCTCCGCGAACTCATCCTCGCCCGCGCGCTGTATCGCTGCGGCGACTGCGGCGGCCTCGGCGAGACCATCTTGCGTGAATACGAGCAGGATCTGCGCGGTCACCACGCGCGCCACGCCCACGCCGTGCTCGCCGAGTAGCCGGCGGCGTTCCAGCGGACGTGTTACTCGGTCACGACTTCGATCGAGAACATCTGAATCGCCTCGAACTGGAGATCCGGGCGCGTTCGTCCACAAAAGTGCCGCGCTCGTGGTACAATGTACGTGTGCCGGTTGTAGTGCCGGGCGGGACGCATGGGGTCTCGGCACAACGACCGGGGTTTGTATGTTGTGAATGGGGAACGGAGCGAGCGCGAGCCAGCTCCGGGGAGGGTGGTCTTCATGGTCTCGATGAACACGCGATCCGTGTCTGCGCCTGGACGAACCTGGTTTGCGGCAGGGGGACTGGCTATCCTTATCGTCAGTGCGAGTGCACTTGCGGAGGGCGTGGCGACGGCACCTCGATCCCGGCTCGATGCGTTCATGAGCGGACCGTCGGTGTTCGTCTCGAATGAGGGCCAGTGGGCCGATGAGACGATCCGGTTCGCCTTGGACGGGTTCGGGGCCAACGTGGGCCTGACGGATTTCGGGCCTCGATTCCAGGTGTTTCGAGATACCGAGTCGATTCCTGCGAATGACCTCTCGGATCGCGTTCCCGCCCCGACGGAGATGTTCGAGTTCCGGGCCGTGCTCGACGGTGCGGAGCCCGTAGTGCCCGAAGGACGAGATCGGGTTCGTCAGACGTTCAACTACCTCATAGGTCATCCGGGAGAGCACCGGGGGCACGTTCCCGCCTTTGCTTCGGTGTGGTACGAGGGCGTATACCCGGGCGTGGATCTCGAATTGACCGGCGGGCGAACCGGTCTCAAGTATACGTTCCATGTGGCGCCGGGGGCATCATGGGAATCGATTCGCATTCGCTATGAGGGGATCTCGGGCCTGTCCATCCAGGAGAACGGTGCGCTCGACGTCCACGTTGCGGCAGGCTGGGCGCCGCTCGTGGATGCCGCCCCGTATCTCTTTCAGGACGTGGACGGTGAGCACGTGGCGATACCGGGCGAGTACCGACTCATGGACGATCACACAGTTGGCTTCGACGTGCTCGGGCCGTACGACACCTCGCTGCCTCTCGCGATCGATCCGGAAGTCTCGTGGGGATCCTACCTGGGTAGTGACAGCTTCGACTTTGCGTTCGATGTCGCGGTGGACGACGAAGGGAATGTTTACATCACCGGCGAAACGAGATCGGCGGGTTGGGTGAGCGACGGCTGGCACAGCACACTGGTCGGTTACAACGACGGTTTTGCCGCGAAGCTCAGCGCTTCGGGAGGTCATCTGTGGTCCACGTACGTCGGCGGGGATGACTACGACTTCGGTAGCGGCATCGCGGTCGATGGGAACGGGAACGTGTATGTTGCGGGCGAGACGAAGTCGTCCGGTTGGATCAGCGGCGGCTGGGATACCGAACTCGGGGGAGGGGGAGACGGCTTCCTTGTGAAGCTCGACGCGTCGGGCGACCACGTGTGGTCCACCTACTTGGGCGGGCTTGGCGACGATACCGGCACCGGCGTTGCCCTCGACGCTCTGGGCAATCCGTACGTCTCGGGAAGTACCTGGTCGCCGGGTTGGGTCAGCGGCGGTTGGGATCTGGATAACGATGGCGATGGTGACGGCTATGTGGTGAAGCTCAATGCCGCCGGCGCACACGTGCGTTCAACGTATGCGGGCGGCACCGAGACTGATTCTGCTGAAGATGTCGCCCTGGATTCCGACGGGAACGTGTACGTTACCGGAAACACCAACTCTCCGTCTTGGGTGAGCGGAGGGTGGAACACCACCGCGAACGGCAGTTGCGACGGCTATGTAGTGAAGCTCTCCCCGTTGCTCGGGCATACGTGGTCCACGTATGTCGGCGGGACTTCGACGGACTTCGCATACAGCCTGGTCACCGACGAAGAAGGGAGCGTATATGTCACGGGCGATACCCGATCCTCCGGTTGGGCGACCGGGGGTTGGGACACGACTCTCGGAGGATCGTCGGACGGCTACGTGGTCAAACTCGATGATGCCGGGGCGCACGTATGGTCCACGCACCTCGGCGGGGATCAGTCGGACGAGGGCTATGGCGTTGCCGTGGACGCCGCAGGAAATGTCTACGCTGTCGGGTTCACGGAGACTTCGGAGTGGATGAGCGGCGGTTGGGACACGGTGGTCAACGGCGACGACGACGGGTATATCGTTCGACTGAACACGCGGGGCGGACACGCGTGGTCCACATGCCTGGGCGGGAGCGGTCGCGAACAGAACTGGGCGATTGCCGTGGACAACGCAGGAGCCCTGCACGTTGCGGGAATGACGACTTCCGTTGGCTGGCTCACCGGCGGTTGGGACACCGTCTACGCCGGCTCTTGGGATGCCTTTGTGGTCAAAATCCTGCCCGATCCGCTCGTCCTGACGGGGCCCAACGGCGGCGAGGACTGGCCCTGCGGCACGACGCAAACCGTCACGTGGACGTGCCACGATGCTGTCGCTGCGGGACCGGAAGTCCGGCTTGCCTTGCACAAGGGCGCTACGTTCATCGATTGGATTGTCCGGCGAACCGACAACGACGGCGTCTACAACTGGATCGTCTGGACGGGCCTCGAACCGGGCGACGACTACTTCGTGCGCGTCCAGTCGTACATGGACGCCAATATCAGAGACTACAGCGATACGCCGTTCACCATATCGGCCATAGGCGTCACGACGCCCAACGGTGGCGAAACGTGGACAATGGGGAGTGTGTACTCGATCCAGTGGGCGGGCAACGACGCCCTTGTCGGCTCCGATGTCCGGATCGGGCTTCACAAGGGCACCACGTTCGTCGAGTGGATCAACCTTATGACGCCCAACGATGGAGACTACTCGTGGCTGCTTCCATCCACCTACGAAGCCGGTTACGGTTATCGCATCCGCGTTCAGTCGTACACCGACGCCACCGTCAAGGATCTCAGCGACGCGCCCTTCACACTTGAGCTGCCGCCGCTGTTGTTGACTTCGCCTGTGCGCAGCGACGTGCTTGTCATGGGGCAAACCTATGCAGTCACGTGGGACTGCAAGGATGTGCCCGCTGCCGGTTTGGATGTGCGAATCGCGCTTCACAAGGGCGGGGCCTTCGTCGACTGGATGGTCCGGAAGACCGAGAACGACGATGCATGGAATTGGACGGTGCCTATGGGACTATCCCCCGCCCCTAGCTACCGCTTGCGTCTCCAGTCGTATACGGACAGCACCTTGCGCGCCATGAGTCCCGCGTTCACCGTCGTTGCCCCGTAGGATGGGCTGCCCGCGCTCACTCGGTCACGACTTCGATCGAGAACATCTGAATCGCCTCGAACTGAAGATCCGGGCGCGTGCGGCGGTTCTGGAACGGGTTGCCGTTGATGCTGTCCGCCGCAACTTCGTCCGGATAGCTTGCGGTCGCGCGAATTACCCCGTTCACGACGCCGAGGTCGTCACCCGTCGGTGTGCCATGGAGTAGACCCGTGGCGGGATCGAGGGCCAGCCATCGCACGCCGGACGGGTACTCAAAGGCATAGGCCTCCTTCTCGCGGAACGCGAGGCGCGGATCGACGTAGCGACTCTGCAAGTCGCCGATGGACATCAGCGTCCGCACCTGGTACTCGTAGGGCTGGCCGACGACGGCGCGCCTCGGCGGGCGGCTGTAGATGAAGGGCGTCGGTAACTCGATGAGATCGGACGGACAACTCTCGACACCGTCCGCATCGACGGCCACCACGCGATAGAAGGCCTTGTTGGCATTGGGCGCTTCGGCGTCCGGATCGACGACGATCATGGCCATGTCCGATGTCGATGCGAGGAAATTGGGCAGGACCTCGCCGCGACCGAGGACCTGGTACGGCTCGCGGCTCACCGAGAAACCACGTTCATCGCTGCCGAACACATCGTAGCGCGCCGGGCGCGTGCCACGTGCATTCGGCTTCCACGTGATCACGATGCGCAGACCATCCTCGGTGTGGGCAACATCCGTCGGCACCATCGGGCCGTTCCACTCGAAACGCCACGTGGGACTCCACGCGCCCCAGACGCCGGAAGCCAACCTCGGCCGCACGCGCCAGTAGTACGTCTCGCCGGGCGAGAACATGCCGCGCCGAGGAATGCAGTGCTCGTTTGCCGGCACGATGAGGTCGTAGTTCGGCCGATAGGGATAGGCAAGATCCTCGCGGCGGCTGACGCGGATGTGATACGCGTCGCAGTCCTCGACCGCCGGCCAACGAAATTCGACGAAGGTCGCGTGCACGGTTTCATCAATGCGCGGCGAGACCGGCTCGGCGGGCGGCTCGGGCAGCGTAACGTCCGCGCACTCGATCCACCGGTGCGACACAGTGACTTCGTGCGCGCCCTCGGTGTCGTCCTGATACTCGACACGGTTCTCGCCGACGCGGAGCCGAGGTAAGGCCATGGGCGACGCGGTGATATCGGTCTCGATACGGATCGCCGAAAGCGTTGCGCCCTCGGCGTTTGCCGCAACGAACCGGACATAGTGCGCGCGGAAGGGCGGATGGCCGCGGAGTGGCAGCGCCTCGTCGAGTGACGCCTCCGGCGCATGCGGTCCTTCGCCCGATCCTTGCCACACGGCGGTGAAATCGGCACCGGTTGTCGAACTCTCGATACGGAACACGCTCGACTCACCGCCACCGGAACACGTCGCCGATACCGTAGCGCCGCAAACGGTGTAGCACGTCGTCATCGCGATGGCCACGTGCGCGTCCGGCGCTTTGACGCGCAACGCGCCGGCCTCGGCCTCGAAGCCGTCCATGGCCTCGGCGTAGTCCGCCAATGTGGCGTCGAGGGGCGGCTCGTAGATGATCTTCGAGTTGCCGAAATACCGATGCGGCCCGCCTTCGCGGACGTACGAGTACTTGCCGATGTTATCCCAGCGGAAGATCATCCCCTCGCCTGGACGCAGCGTGTAGTCCATACGATGCCCGATGAGGCCGTACGGCGCGCGGCCGTCATCGATACCGAACAGCGCCGCGTTACTCTCGGCCGAAGTCCACGCGCCCATGGGCGGCCCGTACGGCATTTCGCGCTTGGCGAGATCGTGATCGCGGGCGCACGCGTCGCCGCTCACCGGCTTGCGGTTCTCGCGGTCGAGGAAGAACGCGTCCTGATCGATGTCCATGAATTGGTGGTCGCCGTCGAGGAATACCTCACACTGCATGTGGCCGTGGAGCGTCCGGTTGAAGGGATCCTGACCGCCGTTGGCCTTGTTGAATCCCATGTAGTTGAACAAGGCCGAGCCGCACGCGCCCGCGTCATCGCACAGGCCGCCGCCGTAGATGTTCACCATGCGCACCGGATCGTGGAAATCCGCCTCCATGAGCGGCGCGTCATGGTGCATGTTCTCGCGCATGTTCTCCCAGATGAGATAGACGCGCTCCTGATCGTCGCGCGCGCCCCGCGTGAACTCCGCAACCAGTTCGTCCACATTCCACCAGCGGCCGCGATCGTTGACGACCACGCGCGGATTGACCACCGGCGTCGAGCCGGTATTGGCGATGGTGAGCGAGACATTGTTCTGAAAGGTGATGCGCCGCGTACCGTGCTCGCGCGTCATCGTGTTATCCATATCGAGCCGGCCGCCCACCTCGACCCGATACGCGGCGGTACGCGCCCGAATCACCTCGACATGGGTTTTCTCCTCGGATGCCGTGAACACGGTCGCGGCATAGGCACCATGAAGGGAGAAGGGCAACGCGGCAGCCAATACCGCAAAGGCAAAGCTCCTCATGATGTCGTTCTTCGGGACCATTGCCTATTCCTCCTCGGGCTCTTGCCGGAGGGTGTCGAACCATTGGATGAAGAGTTCGTGTTGGGCCTTTTGGAATCGGTTGGTGTCGTCGGGGGTGAGGTGGGTGAGGCCGGAGGGGCGCTTGGACTTGGTCCAGGCGTTGCCGGCGCGCTCGACGCAGGCCTTGACGTCGTCGAAATCGGCGTCGCGGTCGCGCGTCGGCGATACGATCAGGCATGGACGCGGGGCGATGAGGCGGAGGATGTCGTCGTAGTCGAAGGGGATGTCGGCCTCGTGGCCATTGAAGAGGCCGAGTTTGGGTTGGAGCGCGTACCATTCCCAGAGGCGTCGGATGCCGCCGGTGGACTTGGCGTCGGTGTCGGTACGCATGGGCGTGAAGCCGCAGAACGACGCGACGGCCGGGATGCTCTCGTCGAGGGCGGCGGCGTATAGGGCCACCATGCCGCCCATCGAGTAGCCGAGGAGGGCGACGCGTCGGCGATCGATGTTGGGCATCGTCGTGGCCGCTTCGCCCTTGCCATGGACGAGGAACTCGTAGGCGGCCACGGCGTCGTGGACCATGCGGCCGAGGATCGACCAGTCGGAGTACGTGTCGTAGAAATCGCGTCCCTCGAGGAGTCGCAGGCCGAAACCGCATTGGTCGTAGGCGAGGACGACGTAGCCGTGTTGCGCGAGGCGATGGTACACCGTGGTGTCCTCGACGCCGTAGCCTTCGTTGTAACCGGAGTGGTAGCAGTAGGGATGGAGCCAGATGACGGCCGGCGCCGGTGTGGTTACGGTCGGGTTGTAGTAGATGTTGCCTCGGACGTTCTTGCCGAAGCTGACGGTGATGCGCGCCGTATTCTCGACGGCCCAGCGGTCGTGCGTCATCATCTTCGACTCGGCCTCGCTCAGAAACGTGTACGTGCCGTCCCACTCGATGGGCGTCTGGCCGTAGCCCAGCGACCACAGTATGGCCATGCGCGGCCCGAAGGCCTTGATGCTTTCGTTAGGTATGCGGAGTTCGACCATGGTTTGGTCTGTCTCCCACCGTTCCCAATCGAAGCGGTGGATGAAGGCCTCGGCGAAATCCTCCTGCCGGGCATCGCCGCGTGCGAAGGACAGGTCGAGCCAGTCGATAGTCTGATCGATGTGTTCGTCCGTTCGGGTCTCGTGATCGCCGTCGCGATACTTGATGCGTAGGTTCTCGGGATGGCCAAGGAGCGTGTAGACCTTCTGGCCCTCCGCATAGGCTTGTTCGACGGCGAAGGTGGGTTCGCAACCGTCGTGATAAGCGGTGTGGATGAGACATCGGCGCGGGGCGATCAATCCGAGCCAACCGTGGGCGTCTATGGGCAACTCGTGTTCGCGGCCCGTGTACTCGCGGAGGCTGGGCAAGAACCACTCGCCGGGAAAGTCCGCCGGGGCCTCGGCGAACGTGTTTCGCGAGGTGAACCGGTAGGGACAGGCGGCGGGCGAGCCGGGACTATACGCTACGACGGACGTGATTCGGTCGTCGAAGGCGGCGGCGATCATGGATTGCTTGCCGTAGCGCGACCAACCGATCACACCGACTTGTCCTTCGGCTACGGCGTATCCGCTTCCTGAATCGAAGAGGTAATCGAGGGCGCGGCCGGCCAGCCAGCCCTTCGTCGAGATCTCCGTCCACGTGGCGTCGGGATACTCGGCGCGGAAGGTCTCCCACACGGTCTCGTAGCCGGGATACGCGTCCTCGTGGTGCATGTGATCGACGCCGGGATAGAGACCCACGAGATACCCACGGCGCAGGGCGGCTTCCGCCCAGTCGAGGTGATAGTAGCGCGGCGCGGCCAGGAGAACGGGAAACGGCCCTGCGCCTTTCGGAATCCAGACCCACATCTCGAACGCCGCGTGATTCGGCGTCGCGAAGGTCAGTTTGACGCGCCGGCGCGTGCTGCCGTCGTCGGGATGCTGTTCATCCAGGATCTCGGCCTTCTCGAGCGCCGGCGTCTCCTTGGGAAACGTGCCGACGAAATACCCCGTCATCAACTCGGCGATCTCGGCGCGCCGCTCTGCCCATTGATCGGCCGATTCGACGGCGGTACCATCGCACCGTTCGAGCAGCGGCGGCAAGTCCGCGCGCGACGCGCCGATCATGGCACACAAGAGCGATACGGACACCGTTATCATCGTGACGCACTCCTGCGGACTCGAGTCTCGTTTTCACCGTGGCCCACCGCGAGGATGCACGAGCCCCTTCGTTTGCGTTCGAGACAACCGGCGATGCGTGGCGGCATCTCTTCGCGTGTTCAGGTGTACTTGGCCAGCTCGGCCTCGAGCAGGTGCTTGGCTCGAGCGTAGGCCTCGTCGGTCAGGACCGGTGGCGCTCCCTTGCCATACACGTGGATGCCCATGGCACGGGCGAACGGCTTGACCGGGTGGCCCTTCTCGGTGACGTAGCGCTTGAAGAACTCGACGGCGCTGTCAATCTCCTGCACGAGCATATTCGTCGAGCGCTGCGCCTCGATGGCCCCCTTGTAGTTCTCCTCCTCGAAGCAGTCCTGGATGGCCTTGAGGATCTGTGGATTGATCGTGGCGCCTTGGCCGATCACGGCCCTCGCGCCCGAACACAAGCCGGCGTAGAACGCGGTCTCGGCACCCGAGATGAAGGCAAAGTCCTTATCGGCGACGGCCCACGTCAGGTCGAGAACGTAATCGGTCTTCGTCGTCGAGACCTTCATGCCCTTGATCGACGGCATGTCCGCCAGCTTGCGGATGAGGTCGATATCCACCTCGTAGGCCTCGTTCGTGCCCGGCGGCTGATAGATGAACACCGGCAGATCCGTCGCAGCGCACATGGTTTCGAAATACCGTAGCGTAACATCTGCCGGACGCTCGCCCGGGCCCGGGGCGATGGCCTCCGGCATGGTGAACACCACGGCGTCGGCGCCGTGCTGTTCGGCGAACTTGGCGAGTTCGACGCCCTGGGCGGTGTACACCGCCGGATCCGGCAACGCATTCCGGTCCCGATCCCACTCGCCGGCCACGCCGGCCAGCACCGGCCCGCGTCCTGCCAGGTGGGGACACACGTTCTTGAGGATCTGTTTCACATCCTCGAACCTGAACGTGTACATCTGGCCGAGCCCGCTCCGGACGAAATAGGCGCTGACGGCTTGCGTTTCGACCAAGAAATCCAGCAGGTTGCGCTGGCCGGCATCATCGAGCGTGCCGTTTTCATTGAATGCGGTGAACACCGGCGCAATGGCGCCATGAACATACTCCGGAATCATCCTTATCGCTTGCCTTTCCTTCGTCCACTTCCTCGTTTTGAACCCGCCTTCGCTGCCGCGCGACGCGTGGCTGCGGCGGCGCGATCGCGCGCGCTCTGATACGTAGTCTTCTCCTTGGCCACAGGCTTGCCGGCATCCTTGTGCCTGAACGCGGGAGGCCGAAGATACCATACGATCGCGACGACCGCAATAGCCAACCCCATCTCGACATACAGAAGCCATTCGGGACTGAACTGCTTCGTGTCCCAAACCTCGATCCACGGAATCTTCCAGTTCGGATTGGGATTGCGATCCCGGCGGCCCAACGCCTCCATCGACGTGGCTCCCTTGAACGCACTGACCAGCAGCACGAAGGCCGCCGTGACGAAATGGGTGATCACCAGATAGATGGCGATCTCGAAGGTTTTCAGAACGAGCGGAACCAAAACCCTTCGGAAGAGAATCAGGAGTAGAAGCACGGCCACGGCTCCGCCCACATAGGCCGCCGTGTGATCCTTCATGTGTTCCAGGATGGGCTCGAGGTATTTCATGGCGCGTATTCCCGATCCGACCACCGCGTCAGTGTACCACACGGATTGGAGCCCAACAAGGGCCATCCCGCGTTTTGAGCTTGATACTTCCGTTGGTTTGCGGCAGTATGACGGCGTCATGGAGTCGACGTAGGAGTCAAGTCGTGGAACGGACGCGGCGCGCGTTTCTCAGGGTTGCCGCGGCCTCGGGCATGGCCGCCGCCATCTCCGGTGCGGCCGCGACTCGGGCGGATCGGGCGCCCGTCGCCGCCCTGCCGCGCCGCGTGCTCGGCCGTACCAAAGAATCGGTGACGATCATCGGCCTGGGATGCGCGTACGCGGGCGGGGGCATCGACGAGGCGACCACGCGCGCCATCATCGAGGCCGCGCTTGACGGCGGCATCCGCTATTTCGATGCCGCGCCCGAGTACACCGCCGCCGAGGAACGCCTCGGGCCGGTGATTGCGCCGCTGCGCGACGAGTGTTTTCTCGTCACCAAGACCTACGCCTTTGACGCCGAACAGGCCGAGAAGGACTTGCGCGGGAGTCTGGATCGACTCAAGACGGATCACGTGGATCTCTTCCTTCAGCACGGCGTCGGCCTCAAGCCGTGGGAGGAAACCGAGCGGTTGCTGTACGAGGGCGGCTCGATCGAGTTCCTGCGCAAGGCCAAGCGCGAAGGCCTGACCCGATTCATTGGCATGAGCGTCCACGCGCGCTACGATGGCGCGATGACGCTCCTCGACGAAACCGATGACTGGGACGTCATCATGCCGTTCGTCAACTATGTGGCCCGCGCGCAGAAAACGGATGAGCGGCAGATCGAGGGCCTTATCCCGGCTGCGGTCGACCAGAACGTCGGCGTCGTTGCCATGAAGGTGCTCGGCGGCCACCCGGGTCTCCTGGCCGACGACTATGATCGCGCCTTTCGCTACGCGTTGAGCGTGCGGGGCGTCGCCTGCGCCCTGATCGGCGTTCGGAGCGTGGCCGAGGTGAACCGCGCCGTCAAGGCCGCGCGCGCTTTCACACCGTTCACCGAGGCCGACATGGCGGAGACCATCCGCCTCGGCGAGGAGAAAGTCCGCGCGCGCTCGCAGGCGTCGCTGATGTTGTATCGCCATCGCGAACGCGATAGTTGGAGCACGCGCCGCGCATAGGCGCTCTGAGATACCGGGGAAATCGGTCATGTCGCATTCGTTCAATGGCAGGGCGCTGGCCATGCTGCTCGCGCTCGCCTCGGTTGGCTACGCCGGCGAAACGGCGTTCTATGTCGACCAAACCGGCGACGATAACGCCTGCGGTAGCGAGGCCGAGCCGTTCGCCACCCTTGAAGCCGCCCGCGACGCCATACGGGGCCTCAAGCAGGTCGCGCCGCTTTCCGAGCCGGTGACGGTGTACGTCCGCGGCGGCATCCACTATCGAACCGCGACGTTCACACTTGGGGAAGAAGACTCCGGTAGCGTGCGCGCCCCGATCACCTATCGATCCTATCCCGGCGAAGACGTCCACGTTGTGGGCGGTGTGCGACTCGATCCGGCGTGGTTCGGTCCGGTGCGCGATGCCGCGATCCTCGATCGCCTCGACGCCTCGGCCCGCGACAAGGTCGTCTGCGCCGACCTCAAACCGCATGGCATCGAGGATTACGGCGCGCTGTCGATTCAGTCGCCGATGATCGAGTTGTTCTGCCACGGGCAGCGATTGCCGATAGCCCGATATCCCAACGAGGGCTGGATGCACATCGGCAAGGTCGTCGGAGTCGATCCAAACGGCAGGCGCACGCTCACCGACGGCAACAAACAAGGCACCACGTTCCGGTATCTCGATGATCGGCCGGCCCGCTGGATCGACGCGCGCGATGCGACGCTTCACGGTTTCTGGTGGTTCGGCTGGACAGACGAGTTCGCCACGATCGAGCGCATCGACGCCCAGCGCGCCGAGATCACGCTCGACCACGTGCCGGGCGGCGGAATACGCGAAGAGCAGTGGTTCTACGCGCTCGACCTGCTCGAGGAGATCGACACGCCTGGCGAATGGTACCTCGACCGCCAGGCCGGAACGCTCTACCTGTGGCCGCCCGAGGCCTGTCCGGCTGAGCCGCTGTATGCCTCGATGCTTGCCGAGCCCCTCGTGGCCATGGACGGCGTGTCGCATGTCACCGTGCGCGGCATGACCTTCGAGGTGACACGCGGCCTGGGCATCCTGTTGTGCGGCGGCACGCAAAGCCGGATCGCCGGATGCGTCGTGCGCGGCATCGGCTCGACGGGCGTCCACATGGACGGCGGCACGCGCAACGGTCTCCTTAGTTGCGACATCTACGCGACGGGCACGATGGGCGTGCACCTGCGCGGCGGCAACCGGTACACTCTCGAACCCTCCGGCAACTACATCGTCAATAACCACATCCACCACTACGCCCAGCGCAAGAAGGTGTATCAGCCCGCCGTCCGCCTCTACGGCTGCGGCCACCGCGTTGCCCACAACCACATCCACGACGCGCCGCACCAGGCCATCGGCTACGACGGCAACGAGCACGTCATCGAGTTCAACGACATCCACGACGTCGTCCTCGAATCCGCCGACGCCGGCGTCCTCTACACCGGCTGCAACTGGACCTTCCGAGGCAACATCGTCCGCCACAACTTCATCCACAACATCCCGCACGGGCCGGGACTCGGCAGCGTCGGCATCTACCTCGACGACTGCTGCAGCTCGACCGACATGATCGGCAACGTGTTCTACGACATGCTCAAACCCACCTTCATCGGCGGCGGACGCGATAACCGCGTCGAGAACAACCTCTACATCGAGTGCGATTTTCCCCTATACCTCGACAATCGCGGGCTCCGCTGGGAGCACTTCCGGCCCGGCGGACCCATGTACGACCAGCTCAAAGAAATCCACCACGACCAGCCGCCCTACAGTGTCCGCTATCCCGCCTTGGCCCGCATCCTCGACGAGACGCCCCAGGCGCCTCTCGGCAACACCTTCATCAACAACCTCGTGTACCGATGCGAATGGCACGATCCCGAGGCCTACTGCCGCGAGACCTCCGGCAACCACATCGATCAGCCCTACCTCCGCCAAGAGAACAACTGGATCACCGACGATGACCCCGGATTCCTCGATGCCGCTGCCCTGAACTTCCAGCTCCGCGATGAGGCCCCAGCCTTTGTCCATATCCCAGGATTCCGGCCCATCCCCTTTCACCAGGTCGGCATCTACCCGGACTCCTTCCGCGCCGAACTGCCCGAGTGAGGACAGGCCATGAGCGAGATGACCTCAGCGGCCCTGTTTTTCTGCATGCACGCCGCAGGCTGCTTGGGTTCGCGGCCTACGCGATGGCCGATTTCACCACCGAGGTCTCGCGTCCCAGAATGGCCGCCAGGTTCACCTGGGGCAACTGGGGCGTCCCCGTCACGATCTCCTTGGTGCCGTCCGGCAACAAGAGAAACGTGTCCTCGGATTTGACGCCGACGGCCGAGGGATTCCACGCGAACGCGGCGCCGATCTGAACGTCGAGTTGCGCCAATTCGCTCGCGCGTTTGGCCAACGAGCGATCCACCACCGGGAACGTCTCACCCGGCGCGCCCTTGCACGTCCGGCCCGCGTAGCCCGTCGCGCCACCCTGGTGGTGATTGTGCCATTCGTTCGGCGCAAACCCGTAGTCCGCGTAGGCCTGCTGGCACGCCGCGAACACGTCGCCCAGCGAACGCCCGGCCTCCGTGGCCTCCTGCATGATGGCATCGACAGCGCAAATCCGGTTGTAGGCGTCCGGCACGTGGGCGGGCAGATCGCCGACGCATTTGAATCGCGTCATCGAGGCGACGAGTCCTTCTTTCATGAAGCAGCCGACGACCATGACGTAACCCTTAACGCCGTTCTCGGCGAGGCTGCCGGAAACCAGAGGCGCTTCGGTGGGCAGCGGATGGCGATACCTGGCGATGCGGCCGTCGGCCGCGACGAGGGCCACCGGCACCAGGCACCGGCGCTTGGCGCCTTCGGCCACAAGCCGGGCCGCGATATCGGCTTCCGGAATGCCCGGCGCGATCGCCTCGAGCGTGGCCGTCATCGCGTCCGCAGCGCGACGGCCCAGGCGACGATACTTCTCGAACTCCAGCGGCGTCAACATGGCGCGAAGGTTGGCAAGCGCAGCGTTGACGTTGGGGCCCAGCGAACCATCGTCGGACACGAGTCTCCCCGAGAAGCTCCGCTTGACGGCCTCGGCCGGCGTATCTTCGAACCAGAGGAACTTGATGACGTCGCAGCCGAGCGTGGCCAGTTCCTCATCCATCTGGCGCGGGAACTCGATCGTATTGCCGACGAAGAAGGCCTTGCCGTCCTTCGTCACGAACAGTGCGTTGGCCCCCATATCGGTGGCCACCCAAATGTAACCGCGCTTGCCCCCGGTGGCCATGGCGTAGTTATCGACCCGCGACAGCAAGATGCCATCATAGCCGTTGGATTCGAGAAAGGCCTGAACCAAGGCGATCCGGATTCGGAACAGATCGACTTCATTCATGAGTGATCTCCTTACGCCGGGCATTCCCCCGGATTGTTGCGGCTCCATCCATTCTATAGGTTGGGACCGCGTTGCGTCCAACGCCGGACGCATCGCCTGCAAACCAGACGCAGGCCCCGCGCCGCGAGCGGAGACACGTCCGGCCGGAGCTCCGGACATCGACCTAAGCTTTTGTAGAGCTTGTAGTTAAGATGGTGAACGGGGCGGGGCTCGAACCCGCGGCCACCGGATTAAAAGTCCGATGCTCTACCAACTGAGCTACCCGTCCACGGAAAGGCCACGGAAAGGGGAGTTGGCACGAAATCAGCCGTTGACTCGTATCGCGGCTCAGTTTGACGGTAGAATCTTAGCCGTTTCGGGCGTCCGAAGTCAAACGGAACTCGGCGGCCGCGTGTTTGGAAACGTCTCTCGGGCAAGAGGTTGCGGCGGATCATGGCGTGTCGGCATCCGCCGGCACGGCATATAGGGTGTTGTTGTCATCGCCGTCGAGTCGCGGCAAGTCGAGGACGCATCCCGCCGGGGCAATAGCATATCGGAATCCGTAGTGTTGGCCGAGGGCGCGCCACTCGGCCTTCGTGCGTTCCTGCCAGAGGCGTGCCCAGTGGATCTCCGGCGAATCGGCGGTGTCGAACCGGATGCCGTAGACGTCGTGGTACATCTGTTGGATGGCGGGGCCAAGGTCGGGCATGTAGCTGATGAGGGATGCGGTGGCGGTCTCGACGAAGACCGGATGCCCGGTCCGGGCCTGGAGCAGGAACTCATCGGGTCGGGCGACGACCAGGGCGTCCGGATCGCCCCGCTCGTCGAGGATAGCGGTAACGCGCCGGTCGAAGTCGCTAACGGGCAGATTCGTGCGCCAGCGGGCTTCGTTGGCGATCAGGGCAATGCCGAGGCCCGCGGCGCCGCACCACAGGATGGCCCGCGGGAGCCGCAGGGGGAACGCGTGCCGATCGGAGATGTACGGCACTAGAAAGCCCACGGCGAAGCACGCGAAGCCGAACTGATGGACAAAGGCCAGGGCGATGTGGAGTCCTGCGATGCCCATGACTGCCACGCGCCGGCCGACGCCGTCGAGTTTCACCATACAGGCCGAGAGGGCCGCGCCGGTCAGTAGGAACATGACGGCCTCGCCCTGGGAGGCATAGCGCTGGAAGAAGTCGGGCGGAATGGTGACCGATAGCGGCGCACGCGCGGCACAGAAGAGCGCCGTTGCCAGAACGAGCCATGGGCCGGCGGCACGCGCGGCGTCCTTCGTTCGAGAATTCGATACAACAAGCGCAACCGCTACGGCGAGTGTCAATGGGGGCAGGTGGTTGATGAGGCGATAGGGCATCCAGCCGATGAGGAGAAAGGGGATCCTGTCGCCGAGCCACAGGTGGAGGGTCATGGTGCCCCAGACGAGTGCGGATACCGCCAGTACATAAAGGAAAAGCCAAGAATACGGGCGATGCTCGCAACGGTCGGCGGCGTGTGCGCGGTACTCGATGAACGCGGCGAGGCCGGTCAGGGCGAGTCCGCCCACGAGGGCGATATGGCCGTTATCGGGTGGAAATGCGCGGTGTAGGTCGTGACAAGCGGTGTAGGCTCGCCAGATGGCCATGACGTCGCCGGTCACGGCGTAGGGCCCGTCGGCCGGCGGGCCAACGGCGAATCGCGACCGCACGGCGTAGAACGCTGCGCACAGACCCAGGCCCAAGCCGGCATAGGCAACGGCCGTGGCGGCGTCCTTCCCGCGTCGGCCTAGCCACATCCAGCCGAGATAGAGCGGCGCGAGGCTGAGGAGCGGCGGCAGTTGGCCGATGTGGACACACGGCATGAGACCGATCATGAGAAAAGCGGCACGCCATCGGCCGCCGGCGAGTAGGGTCAGGGCGAGCAAGGCATAGCCGCCGCCGATGGGTCCATTTGAGAAGAGATTGGGCCAGACTGTGATGGGATAACTGCCGTCGAATTCGAGGTACACGCCGGCCAAGGCGAGCAGCGCGACGAGATGTCCCCACAGCGCTTCGCCGGTCAGCATGGCGGCGAGCAAGAACAGGGGAATGGCCGTGGCGGCGAGAGAGAGGGCGTTGCGAAGGCCGCAAACCGACACCGGGCCCGCGCCGAGTTTGAGCAGCAACGCCGAGGTATAGGTCTGGACGCTAAAGGCGCCCCGCGTGTAGCGGAACAGCGGATGGCCCTCGGGATACGGCACGGCCCGAGCGAGCACCTGGGCGTGCTCGAAGGTCTCGTCCCATCGCACGCCCCGTACGGCCACCGCCACGACGCAGAACGCGAGCCAGAACGCGACCCCGATCCACAGGGCCGTGGGCCGCGTCTTTGCCGATGTAGGTGTGCGTGCCATCACGTCGAGTCCTCGGTCGGAACGTGGTACAGCCGTTCGGTTTCGCCTTCGATCGCGACGGGCAGATCGAGGCGGATGAAGGCGGGCGCGATGACGTAGTGGAAGTCGTAGGCACGCGCCAGGGCGCACCAATCCTCGCGCGAACGCCCCGCCCACTGATCGAACCAAGGCTTGGAAGATGGCGGTCCGAGATCGGGCGAAAACGGCATGCCGTAGATGTCTTCGTGTACCTTGGCGATGGCCGGCCCCAATCTCGGCGAGTAGCCGATCCAGGTGATCGTGGCCATATCGGCCATCATGGGATGGCCCGTGCGCGCCTGTAGGCCTTCCTGGCCGTAGGGTGGCACGATCATGGCCTCGGCATCGCCGCGTCCCGCGAGATAGGCGGCGACAGCGCGTTCGAATGGCGAAATCGGCAGGTGCGTTCGTTGCGTCCATTGGCCGTAGGTGGTCGCGATGACGGCGCAGGCCGCGGCCGCTACGAGAAGGGCCTCGGCCGGGCGCGAGCCCGATCGCGAGACGGGCCGAGCGGCGAGAAGGACGGCTGCGACGAAGCCGGCCAAGGCACAGACCAGGCCGAATTGATGGACCGCGGCAAGCGCGATGGCTGCAGCCATGGCGGCGGCCATCCATCCCGCGAAGAAGCGCGGCTGATCGCGGAGATCGAGGGCAACGGTAGCCATCGCGGCGCCGTACAGCAAGAAGGCCAGGCCGATGCCGCATTCGACGTAGCGGGCGAAGAAGGACTCGCCGACCAGGGGCCGCAGCGCCGGTCGACACGCGCCGATGGCCAAAACCGCCGCGACGACCATGGCCGTTGGACGACGGAGCCTATCCGAGCCGATGAGCACGGCCGTGGACGCGACCATGAGCAAGGGGGGCACATGATTCATCAGTCGATACGGCATCCATCCAATGAGCACGTAGGGGATTCTCGGTCCCGCGGCGAGCTGAACAAGCGCCGTGAACCACACGATGGCCGCCACAATGACGCTGTACGCGAACATGACGCGCCACCGCCGCGCCTGTCCTTCGCGGCCGTGCGCGCTCCGAGCCGCGCCGGCGGCCAGCAAGGGCAGTGCAACGAGGGCGATGTGGGCCGTGCCCCAAGGGAAGCTGCGGTGCGTGGCATAGCGCGTCATGTACGTGCCCCAGACGGCCTCGACGTCGAGCGTCGACACGTAGGGGCCGCTGAGGGGATCGGATACCGAGAGTGCCCGGGCTACGACGACCGACGCCGCACTCACCGCCAGTCCGGCCGCCAGCCACGTCAGCCGTCGCAGCCATGGCTCGGAGGCGCAACGCCGCCGCTCAACCAGCACGAAGGCGGCGGCGGCGAGGACCGGCGGCCACTGGCCGAGGTGGATACACGGCATCAACCCGACCAGAAACAGGGCGGCGTTGAGCCAGCGTCGTTGGAGGATGGTGGGGTTTTCGGGGAATGTGGCGCCGGCGGTGAGTAGGCCGAGCGTTAGCAGGCCGGCGCCGGTGCCGATGTGTCCGTTTGAGTAGAGATAGGGCCAGACGAACTGGGGGTAGGTGCTGAAGAACGGGACGTGCGTCCCGAGCAGCATCATCGCGGCGGCGGCATGCCCAGCCGTGGTGCCCGCCAAGACCGCGCCGAGAACGAACGCCGGCAAGACCGTGGCCGCCAGAAAAAGGACATTCCGCAAGCCACACAGCAGGACCGGGGAGTCCGTCGCGAGATTGAGGGCGGCAAGGACATGCGTTTGGATGGAAAACAGGCCGCGGGCGTGGCGGAATAGGGGATGCCCTAGCGGGTACGGCACGGCGCGCGTGATCACCTGGGCAAATTCGTAGTCTTCATCCCACCGCACCCCGCGAAGCGCCACGGCCACCACCGCAAAGGTGAGCCAAAACGCCACCCCAATCAGCACGGATTTGCCGGACCGCGGGGCGCTGTGGTGAGGCTGAGGCATACGGCGGTTTTCTCCTGCGGCAAGTCCGGGCAGGTGTGGCCCGTCGAACGGCCGCGCGCCCCATGTTCGCAGAAGGGCTTCGGACACTTCAATGGAGCGGCGCGCGCCCCTCGCCTCCGTTCCCGCCGGCCCGCGAATTGTCGAGGATTTTCCACTTCCAAATTCCGCTCGGCTGGTGTATAATTCGGCCATAGGGCTGGAGGATCGGTGCGGTGTCCGTGTCTGCGAGCTACTTCGGACGTCAAGCGGTGCGGTCGAGGGTGTCAGATTATTGCTTGACAAATGACGTCCACCTGCTATAATGGTAAGTTGAAAAGAAGGAAGGGATGCGGACAAGCGTCGTCACGATACGGTGGACGAGAAGAGGATATGGGCTTGACATGGAAAGGAGGGATGTGAAAGACTAAGCGTCGAACCTGGGAGTGTCGATTGCTTTGGCCCTGGGTATTGGCCGAGGCAGGATGTGTATAGTGAGTTGAGGGTGTCAACACTGTGGATGAACTGAAGGAGTCATAGTAATTATGAAGAAAAGAGGCTTCACACTGATTGAGTTGTTGGTCGTGATCGCCATCATCGGTATCTTGGCGGCGATCCTGCTTCCGGCCTTGGCGCGCGCCCGTGAGTCTGCACGTCGTGCGAGCTGCGCCAATAACCTCAAGCAGATGGGCGTGGTGTTCAAGATGTATAGCGGCGAGTCGCGGGGCGGCAAGTTCCCGGCCGGCAAGCGCTATCGTCCGAACTGTAACGACCACCTGCCGATGGCGGGCGATGTCAACCCGACCTATCCCGACTATGAGTTGTTCTGGGATGGCCCGGCGGTATTCCCCGAGTACCTGACGGACCCGAACGTGCTCATCTGCCCGTCGGATTCGAGCGCAGCCGGTATCCTTCGTCGCGGTGAGTGGAACAACCCGACTGGCCCGAACGGCAAGTTCGACGCGTGCCAGATCACCAGCGCATCTTACACGTATTTCCCGTGGGCGATTGACAACGAGGCCCGCTACTGCAATCCACTGGACACAGGCCCTGATTTCGATCTGCGCCCGGATCCGAATGTGGTGACCACGTTTGCGGACCTGAGTGCCCCGTACTACGCGGATTTCCTCACGAAGTTCAAACAGGTGCTGGACAATCAGGATCTGGCGAGCAACAAGATGGACGAGGACATCAAATTCACGCTCAATCCTGTCGGCCCGGACGGTGAGACGGAGCGCAAGCTGCACCGCCTGAAAGAAGGTATCGAGCGGTTCTTGATCATGAACATCAACGAAGCCGCGAAGACCAATGTCGGCCAGAGCGAGTTGGTGGTGATGTACGACAACACCAGCACGAATTCCGGCGACTTCAACCACGTGCCGGGTGGCTCGAACGTCCTGTTCATGGACGGTCACGTGGAGTTCTGCAAGTTCACGAGCAAGCTTCCGTGCACGATGCCTTGGGCGGCGCTTATGGAAGCGGTCCGTGCCGCGTCGGCGTACTCCTGAGTCTAGACGAAACGGCTTGAATGCGTAGTGGCGAAGCCGTGGTTCACGAAGCGTGAATCACGGCTTCGTTTTTTCTGTGTCTTCCCCAGCGCCGCGGTTTCTCGGAGGCCGCCTCGAGGCAGGCCGTCGCGATGCATCGCGGGCGTGGCGCGCGTCGCACGCCCCCCCCTTCTTGGAGTATACTTTCGCCGATTTGCACGAAGGAGGGATCCATGGAGCGAGGCAAGTGGGGGAGTAACTTCGGTTTTCTGCTGGCGGCCGTCGGCTCGGCCGTGGGGCTGGGGAATATCTGGCGGTTCAGTTTTCTGTGCTACAAGAACGGGGGGGGCACCTTTCTGGTGCCGTACGGCCTGGCGATGCTGACGACGGGCATTCCGTTGCTCATCCTCGAGTTCGCCCTCGGCCACAAGATGCGTGCGTCGGCCCCGAAATCGATGCACGCCATCGCACACGATTGGGAATGGGTCGGCTGGTGGCCCGTCATCTTTGTGATGTTCGGCATCAACGTGTACTACGTGGTCGTTATAGCCTGGTGTGCGTTGTACATGCTTTATTCAGTCCAGTCGCCGTTTCCTTGGGAAGGCAACACGGAAACCTACTTCTACCACGAGTTTCTTGGCCTCACGGACGGCGTGTTCGATATGGGCCATGTTTCCTTGCCGATTGTCGGCATGACCGCGGTGCTGTGGCTGGTGCTGTGGTTCATCTGCGTCCGCCGCGTCGAGCGCGGCGTCGAGGTTGCCTGCAAGATCTTCATGCCGGTGCTGTTCATCCTAACCTCCATCCTCGTTGTCTGGGGGCTTTTCCTGACGGGGGCGCCGGCCGGCGTCGTTCAGTACCTTAAGCCGGACTGGGCCAAGCTCGGCGAAGTACAGGTCTGGCGCGAGGCCTTCGGCCAGATGTTCTTTTCGCTCTCGCTGGGTTTCGGAATTATGATTGCCTATGCAAGTTATCTGCCTCAGCGTACCAACTTGGTGCGCAATGCCTTCATCACCGCCATCGCCGATGGCGGCTACTCCATCTTCGCGGGCTTCGCGGTGTTCAGCGTGCTCGGCTACATGGCCCATGTGAAGGGTGTTGGCGTGGACAGCGTGGTCAAGAGCGGGCCGGGCCTCTGCTTCGTTGTGTATCCCGAGGCGATTTCCAAGCTGCCCGCTTTCAACTCGGTGTTCGGATTTCTGTTCTTTCTGACGCTGGTGCTGGCGGGCCTCACGTCGGCGATGTCCATCATCGAGGCCTTTGTCGCGGCGGCCGTCGACAAGTTCGGGTGGGGGCGGACCAAGGTGGTAACGGTGGTGTGCCTGGTCGCGTGCGGCGGCAGCGTCGTTTTCACCACGGGCGCGGGACTCCTATGGCTGGATATCGTGGATCACTTCCTCAACAGCTACGGACTGGTGATCGTGGGACTGCTCGAGGCGATTCTGGTGGGTTGGTACTACCGAATCGACCATCTCCACTTCCATCTGAGCGAAGCCAAGCAAGGCCGCTATCCTATGGCGTGGGATGTCTGGTGGGAGTGGTCCGTCAAATTCGTAGCGCCGACGGCCCTCGCGATCATCCTAGCCTGGAGTGTCATGGACGAGTTCGCCGCGCCCTTCGGCGGCTATCCTACGGAAGCGCTCGTTATGATTGGCCTGGGTTGGGTGATCGGCACCTTTCTGCTCAGCGGCGTGTTCACCGTATTCACCAAGCACCGCGATCGCGATTTGGCGTCGCGGGCGGACTGAGCGCCGGCTATTTGCCGCGGGCGCGCAAGGCCGTCTCGAGGAGGTCCACATCCTTCTGGACCATGTCCGGATCATCCTTGGTAAAAATCCCGACACAAACCGCGTCGCCGGGCCGATACACGTCCGCGACATAGGCGAAGCCGTCGGCGGGATTGTGGCGGCCCGCGGCGAGCACTTTGTAGTGGATGGCCGGTTTGGGGAGTTGCTGGATTAAGGCGGCCATGGCGTCGCGATCCTCGGCGAGGTATTGCTCTTCTTCGCCGGTCTTGGCTGCCGAACGCGTGCGGTCATCGGGGTTGTAGTAGCAGGTCATGAAGAAGTCCACGTCGAGATGATCGAGCGCCCACCGGATCGTCGCGGTGCTGTGTCCGGCCACGCCGGCGGCCATGCCGTGATCCTTGATCATCTTGATCCCGTCCCGGATCTCCTGGGTCTCGCCGTGTGCCACGCGGAAATCCATCTCGCCGCCGTGGATGAAGCAGGCTCTGGCCTTGCCGGCGACGGCGTTGCGCACGCCCATCTCGATAGGGCCGACGCCCGGGCACGTCTGGCAGATCCACGTCAATGCTCCGCCTTCGTTCCAGTGTTCGTTGAGGGCGCGCATGATGAAATGGTCGGCCCGGCCGAGGTGCGTCGTGACACCGGCGGCCTCGGCTTTCCGGTACGCCTCCTTGACCCGCTCCATCGTGTACCAGTCGACCATATCCTTGCTGCGCTCGGGCGATTGGTGCGAGTAGCCGCCGAAGGGATTGCCGCCGAGGATGAATCGCGATACGGACACGCGGCCGAGCATGACACGGGCCGGCTGCAGTTGGCGCTCGGGCGTCATGGATCGACTCCTTCCAAGCCTTTGAGAAAGGCGACGGCCTCGGCGATGTCCTTGACCGGGTCATCGCCGCACTCGCGTTCGATGGTGAGATACCCGCTGTAGCGGATGTCGCCGAGGGCGGCCGTGTAGCGGGCGAAGTCGACATCGCCTTGGCCGAGGGGCGTCTCACGCCGGCCATCGGGCCGAGAGGGGGCGAGGCCGTCCTTGGCGTGCGTATGGACGATGAACTCCCGCAGGGCATACACATCGCCGATGGGATCGAATCCGGCCATGCATAGATTCGCGGGATCGTAATTCACGCGTGCGCCGCCGCTGTTGACGGACCGGAGAAACGCGGCCAAGGCCGCGCCCGACTCGGGCCCTGTTTCCGTGGCGAAACAGCAGTCCCGGGCGGCGGCGTACTCGGCGACCTCGCGCACGGCGTCCACGAGTGCGCCATACGCGCTGGACGCCTGATCCTCGGGCACCACGCCGATATGGGTGGTCAGGATCGGCGTGCGCAGGTCGACGCAGAGGTCGAACATCTCCTTGGTGTGGGCGATCCGCTCGTCGACGGTGGCGGGATCGGCGAAGCCGCCGATGTCGCCGCACAAGGCGGACCGTTCGAGGCCGAGGGAGGCCATGTAGGTCACGACGTCCTCGCGGCCCGACGCGCTGAGGTTCCGCGGATCCAACTCGTTGTGTGCCACCCAAAGCTGAACGCCATGGGCGCCCAGTTCCTTGGCCTTCTTCAGTGCCGCCCGGAGTTCCATCGGCAGCGATGCGGAGATGATACCGACCTTCATGGCCTTCGCACTCCCTGGGTTACCTCCAAGTGGAGATGGATGAGTATACCTTGGTCGTCACAGGGCGTCCAAGACTGGCGTTGGCTTGCCCGGAGATCACGGCGTAGCCGCCGCGGTGGCACGAAGTTTGAGGATTTCGTCTTTGATGCGCACGCGGTAGTCGGAAAGCAGGGCGAAATCGATCTCGTAGTCGCGTGTCTGCCGCGTGATCTCGTCGACGAGTTGCCCCTGTCGCCCCACGAGGTTCTCGACGGCTTCGTCCATGAGTGCCTGAGCGGCCTCGGCGACGTCGGCCTTGCCCTCGGTCTTCGCGCGTTCGATCGCGACGTTGAGGGCGTGCAGCGCCCGATAGTCCTCGACCCCGTCGCGCGAGGCCTCCCATCGCCGCGATGGCACCACCTCGTCGCCGGTCTGGTACACGACGGACCAGTCGCCACCGCGGACGGGCCACCAGATGTCGTTCCCCTTGTAGCACCAGTAGCCGGCGCCGTCGAGGCCAAACTTCCAGGCCAACCAGCCGTTCGCACGGTAGTAGCCGAGCGGCCGAAGATCTTTTCCCGGTCCTGTCGCCTCGTAGGCCCAGAACACTTTGGCATTCTGCCGGAACCATTCCAGCAGTCTGGGGTCGCGCTTGAGTAAGTTCATTTCCGGTTGCCAGATATCGATGAGGTCCCTGAACTCGGCGATCTTCTCGACGCGCACGTTTCCGGCGGGATCCGTGTAGTTGCGCACCTTGGGGTCGGCCGCCTTCACAAGGGTACAGAACCCTCGCAACTGCGGAATCAGCGTTTCGCCGGTGTTCCAGGGCTCGTCCACCGGATAGAAGGCCCAACGATCATACGCCCAGCCGATGGCGTTCAGATGCTGCGCCAGTGCCCTCACGGTGGTCTTGAATCCCTCTTGCCACACGGGGGAATTCTTCTGTGGCGAGACCCCCTCGGGCCATTTCGGGTCGGGAGGCCCGGGGAATAGGACCTGCCAGTACCCCGGCACACGCGCCAGCGTGGCGTCGACATGCGACCAATCGATATCGCCTGCCGGCCCGCCCGTCGCATCCAGGGGCACGCTCGGCAGCGCGGGGCCATAGCTCACGGAGTTGCCGTGGGCGATCATATCGCCAACCTGTTCGTCCGAGATGTCGCCCGCGTCAATGCGGGCCCAGTTCATCTTCGCGAACACCCCTTCCGGGAGACGGATCGGCCACACGTTGATGGTTATCGGTACGGCTCGAATCGTCGGCGCCTGTTCAAGCGAACCGAGGTACAGCGTCAGCGTATGGGCGCCCGGCTCGAGGCCGTGGGTGTCGGCTACCAGCCAAAGCTGGCGCATGGCGTACGCCGGCACGGTGACGGTGCGCGATGCATCCAGCTCGGGCAACGCGTCGTTGACCATTTCGCCAAACTGCGAGGGTGTACGCACTGCTCGGCGTAACGTCACGTGCTTGGCCAATTCCGGCTCGGGCTCCGGGGGGCCCTGGGTCAAGCGCGGCGGGGCGAACGCGCACCGGATGTCGAGGGGTCTACCCGTTATGTTGAAGATCGTGATCACGGTGTCTTCGTACTCATCGCCGTAGGCGGAGACCTCGACGGTGGGTTCGAGCGGGAAATCGCGTGCGGCCATCTTGTCGTAGAACGTGTGCCACGGATTCTTGTCAGGCCAGACGACAAAGGAGCCGCGGCCGCCCTCGGTACGGAACCGGGCCACGGCGCGCGCGAACGCCAACAAGGCTCGCGCATCCTCGCGAAGCATTGACGCGCGGGCCGCGATGGCGATACCGGCCTCGCCGGCATCGAGGCGGCGCTGAAGGGTTTCTTGATCGACCCGTAGCGAGGTCAGCGCGAACTCGATACCGGATACGTCCTCGCCGATCTTGGCGCTCTCCTGTCGGGCTGCGCCGCACGCCTCCTGCACCTTCCGGATATCGCAGAAGGTGGCCGGCTCCGGCTGGACTTCTTGATACGCCACCAAGAGCGGATCGGGCTGGCCCGAAACGAACATGCGGAACGTAAGGGCCGTTAGGCCGGGTCGGCTGAGCTGCCAAGGAACGCGGACGCCCTGAGCGCCGGCGTCAACCGGCACCACGGTGATTTCGGCCGGGCCTCCAGTCGGATCGACGGCCAGCTCGATGCCGGTCTCCTCGGCGGCGGGCGTATCCCACGAAACGGGCCAGTTGTTCTCGCCCCACAGCGCGAGTTTCGGTGCAACCTGCAAACCGCCCATCTCGGGCAAGCGCGCCGGCCTCACGGCCGAGCCCAGGGCGATGCCGGATCGCGCATTCATGGCGGAGTCGCCCCGTGCCGAAGCCCACGCTACCGGCCCGCCGCCGCCCCAGCTAAGGACATGGATCCGATTGGGCCCCTGCACGGCGAGTATCACTTCGAGATTTCCGTCCCCGTTGATGTCGCCTATGGCTGGCGCGGCGTTGGCGTCGCTGCCGAGGGCTAGCCGATCCTGCACTTCACCGCTTGGCTCGAGCACGAAAACGCAGGCGTTGTCCGCGGGATCGACACCGCGCGCGGCAACCGTGATCTCGAGTTGGCCGTCCCCGTCGATATCCGCCACGGCCGGTGCCCAGAACACGCCACGGCCGCCCAACTCCTTGCGCCAACGCTCGGTGCCATCGGCATACACGCAGTAGATCCAGTTGCCTTTGTCGCCATGGATGACTTCGAGCGACCCGTTGCCGTCGAGGTCGGCGATGGCGTTCGAGCAATAGCCCTGCATCACATCCTGCGTACGCCACTTGAGCGCGCCGGTCGCGCCATCCAGCGCCATGAGACAGGTGGCGTTGCCCACGTTGCTGCGCGTGATGAGGACTTCAACCGAACCGTCGCCGTCGAGGTCGGCGAGGTTGGGCCCCGAGCGTCCGTACGGGGCCATCTCCCAATAGCGCCACTGGATGCGCCCGGCACTGGTCAGACAGTACACATGGCCGTTGTCCGTGCCGAATACGATCTCCGGTTCGAGGTCGCCGTCCACGTCGCCGACGGCCACCGGCCCCACGCGGAATCGGTCGCCGGAGAAGCGCCAGATCAACTCGCCGCGAGCACTGAGGCAATTGAGCCATCCATCGTCGTAACCGAAAAGCAGCTCGAGGCCCGCATCCGGCAACACGTCGGCTGCCGTGATCATCTTGAACCCGCCGGCAGGTCCCGCGAGGGCGCACCGCCAGCGCTCTTGGCCGCGCTCGTCAAGGCATACCGCCGGCCCGTCCTCGAGCGCGATCAGCACTTCGGCCGTGCCGTCGCCGTCGAGGTCGGATACCGTGGCCGGGGTGGCCGCCACGGACGGCAGGTCGACCGACCAAACGGCGGCTCCAAACCCATCGAGGCGAATGACGTTGGCCCCGGCCACCACGATGAGGCCGGAAGGCGTTTCCGCATTCGGGTATAAGGTCGGCGCTGCGGCCGGAGCCTCGAGGTCGTAGGTCCAGACGACGTCCCATGCCAAGGCGGACGCCGCGCCCAGAATCGCTGTGGCAACCGACAGTACGAGCGAAAACCCGCGCATAGCCGTTTCTCCTGGCAACCGATTTCGCGATATTGGACGGATCCCACCGATACGACGGATCGGTCCGATCCATCCTAGGAGTCATCTTGACGGCAGATCAAACCGGGAAGCACCCAACGTATCTCACGCACGGACCGCGCGGCTATGTGCCGCTGTTGACGGCGTCGAATTCGGCGGCGATCTCGGCGGAAGGCGGCGCGGTCAATAGACTGCAGGTAACGATGGCCACCGAGGAGAACGCGAAGCCCGGCACGATCTCGTATAGGTCGAAGAGCCCCCCCTCGATATGCTTCCAGATCAGCGCCGTGACACCGCCCACAACAATCCCGGCCAAGGCCCCTTGGCGGTTCATCCGACGCCAATAGAGCGACAGCACGATCGTGGGGCCGAAAGCCGCGCCGAATCCGGCCCAGGCGTATGCGACGAGGTCAAATACGGAACTCTCCGGATTCAGGGCGACAAGGCAGGCCACAGCGGCCACCGCCCCAACGGTCCGTCGACTGAGCCGGACGAGTTCCGCATCCGACGCGCGCTTGCGAACGAAGACGCGGTAGATGTCCTCGGTCAGGGCGGACGCCGTCACCAGCAGTTGCGAGTCGGCCGTGCTCATGATGGCCGCGAGGATCGCCGCAAGCAAGACGCCCGCTATCACGGATGGGAAGAGGTCGGCCACAACCAGCATGAAGACCTTCTCGCTGTCGGCTCCGTCGAGCGCTGTCGTTAGGTACACGCGACCGATCATGCCGACGGCTACGGCGGCGGCGAGTGCGATGGCCACCCAGGTCATCGCGATCCGCCTTGACGGCGTGATGTCCTCGGCGGATCGGATCGCCATGAACCGTGCGAGGATGTGCGGTTGGCCGAAGTAGCCAACGCCCCAGGCTAGGGCCGATACGATGGCGATCAGTCCGGCGCCGAATCCGACGCCTCGGGCCGATCCGAAGAGGTCCAGAAACGCGGGATCGACGGATTGGAGTTCGGACCACGTAACGCTCCTGCCCAAAGACAACGTTGCCGCGAATGGGACGATCGCGATAGCGAAGAACATAAGACTGCCTTGAATCGCGTCCGTCCAACACACGGCGTTGAAACCGCCGAGAAAGGTGTACGAAACCACGACGACCACGCCGATCAGTAGGGCATGGGTGTAGGATATACCAAAGACCGTGCTGAACAGCTTGCCGCCCGCGACAAAGCCTGACGCGGTGTAGATCAGAAAGAAGAGGATGATGAACACGGCCGACACCACGCGCAATTTCTTCGAGTGGTCACGAAACCGGTTCTCGAAGTAGTCGGATAACGTGATGGCGTTCCCCGCGGCCTCGGTGTACAGCCGCAACCGGCGGGCCACGCAACGCCAGTTAAGGTAGGTGCCCACGGCTAGGCCGAGGGCTGTCCAGGCGGCCGAAAGGCCCTCGAGGTACGCAAACCCCGGAAGCCCGAGCAAGAGCCAGCCGCTCATGTCCGAAGCTTGGGCGCTCAGCGCCGTTACCCACTTGTTCAGTTTCCGGTCGCCCAGGAAGTAGTTGCTCACGCTCTCCGTGCGGCGGTAGAAGAATACGCCGATAGCGATCATTGCGGCCAGGTACAGGAAGAACACGGCCATGATCGAGAGACTGTCGATAGACATGCATTCTCTCCGTTCTTCCGCGATCGTATGCCACGGCCGCCCTGATCTTGGGCCTCACGAAACCGCGGCAGACCCGGTTCGTTATACCGCAAATCCTCACCGCCAATCACATGGGCCCGAGAGAAGACTGCGGAAACTGCGCATTCAGGAATCATTCCGGAAACATTTGCGCTCTCCGGGCGAAGGACGTTATACTTTGAAATCCGTGAACGCGAGGGAGCAAGTGTATCGGATCCTCAGCATTCCCCTGTACGTGTGCGCGGGTTGTTTTGGTGCACGGTAGTCGAAGGCAGTCTTGCATGGCGGACAACGAAGGCGACAAGGCACTGATCGTCATCCGTGACCTTGAGAAGATCTTTGAGATGGGCGACACGGTGGTGCGTGCGCTCGCGGGCGTGTCCTTCGATATTCAGCAGGGATCCTTCGTGGCGATCATGGGGCCTTCGGGTTCCGGCAAGACGACGCTGCTGGACATTCTGGGTTGTCTATCCCGGCCCACCAGCGGCACCTACTGGCTGACGAAGGAGCGCGTCAGCCATTTGCCCGAGTCGCGCCTGGCCCAACTCCGCAACCACGAAATCGGATTCGTGTTCCAGAACTTCAACCTCCTGGCGCGATCCTCGGCGCTCACCAACGTCGAGTTACCGTTGCTGTACGACGGCGTATCGCGCAAAGAACGTATCCGGCGGGCCACCGAGGCGCTGGCGGCGGTCGGGCTCCAGGATCGCATCTACCACCGGCCCAACGAGCTCTCCGGCGGCCAGCGCCAGCGCGTCGCCATTGCCCGCGCGCTGGTCAACAATCCGTCGATCCTCTTCGCCGACGAGCCGACCGGTAACCTCGACACGAAAAGCGGCGAGAGCATTCTGAGGCTGTTTGATGAAATCCATGAACGAGGTAACACAATTGTCATGGTAACCCATGAGCGTGAAGTGGCGGAGCACGCCCAACGCATCATGAGTTTCCGCGACGGGAAACTGGTGAACGACGAATGGCTCGACAAAAAAAGAAACGCTTAGCTCCCCGTATTGTCGCCTGGCTCATCCTGGTATGCGTCGTGGGCGCGCCGCTCGCTTACTTCTACCTTCATGAGGACATCCTCGACGTGACCGTGATGACGGTGTCGCGGGGTCACGTCGAGGAAACGGTGGCGTCTATTTCGGCCGGTACGGTCGTAGCCGAACAGGACTCGATGATCGCCGCGGGACTGCTGGGGACTATTGCGGCGGTTCCGGACGAGGGGCGGCGCGTCACCAAAGGCGACCTGTTGGTCGAGTTGGATCACGCCGAGATGGACGCCCACGTCGCCTTGACCGAGGCAAATCTTCGCGTGGGTCTGTCGCGCCTCGAACAGGTCAAACTCGCGGCCAAGATTTACTCCGAGATCACCGCGACCCGCGTGAGCCTCACCAGCGCCCAACTCGAGTTGGCCGAGTCCGAATACGAACGTATCAAGAGCTTGGCCGATAAGAAGGCCGTATCGCAGAGCGACTTTGACAAGATCGCCGCCGCCTTGCGTGTGGCGCAAGAGACCCACGCCGCCGCGAAATCCGCCCAGAAGGAAAACCAGATTCGCGAAGAGGAAGTTCGCATGGCCGAGACGGCTATGGAGCAGCTCGAACAGGCGGCGGTGGCGGCTCGAGCCGCCCGCGAGCGCGCATTGGTCAAAGCACCCTTTGACGGCGTTGTGGCGCGGCGGCTGCAGGATGTGGGCGAGGCAACGACCATGGGTGTGCCGTTGCTCCAATTGGTTAACGACACCGACAAGTACATCGAGGCGCCCTTCGACGAGGCCAACGTGGCCGACATCAAGATTGGACAGAAGGTCCGGCTTAACACGGACGCGTACCGCGATCGGGACTTCGCCGGCGAGGTCTACTACATCTCCCCCATCATCGCCTCCAACGTCGGGATGGGCGCAGACCTGGCGGCGGCGGCGGCGGCGGCCACGCTCAGCCGCACGCTGAACGTAAAGATCCATATCCTCGAGGGCCAGGAGTTGTTTCTGCCCGGCATGTCGGTGGACGTTACGGTCATTGTCGATGAGAAGGAAGACGTGCCCAGCGTGCCGACGGAAGTCCTGGTTCGCGAAGAATATGCGTACGTGATTGGGAACGGACGCGCCGTGCGGCAGTCGGTGACGACCGGCATCGGGAACTGGCAGGCCGTCGAGGTCCTGGATGGAATTAAGGAGGGCGACACAATCATCACTTCCGTATCGCTCAAGGAGCTCAAGGATGGCGTGAAGGTCCGCGTCGTGGACCGTCTCGAGGACTAATGGACCTTTTCGAAGCGGTCATGACCGCCCTGCGGTCGCTGGCGCAGAACAAGGTGCGTTCGTTCCTGACCACCTTGGGCGTCATCATCGGTGTCATGTCCGTGATCCTGCTGGTTTCTTTGGGGGAAGGCGCTCAGGCGTACATCGAGAACGAGTTCGCCGGCATGGGCAGCAATGTGCTCATCATCACCCCCGGTAAGCAGGAGACGTCGGGCATGTTTCCCATCTCGGCCGGGAGTTTCCATCGTCTCACATACCGCGATGCCTGCGAGATCGAGCGTAAGGCGTCCGGCATCAGCGGCATCACCTCGAACGTGTTCGGCGCGGGCTATGTGCAGTACGGCGATCGTCGGCGCGACACCCTCATCATCGGCGTGACCGAGGATTTCGACGATGTGCGGCAGCTCTACGCGCAGATCGGCCGGTTTATTGACGAAACGGACATCGAGCGAAAGAACCGCGTCTGCGTCATCGGCACCAAAGTGAAAGAGGAGCTGTTCGGCAACAAGAACGCGTTGCACGAGAAGATCTCCGTGAACCGATCAAAGCACTTGGTGGTCGGCATCATGGAGCAGAAGGGTATGATGCTGGGCATCAACCTCGACGACATCGTGATCATCCCGCTGCCAAGCGCGCAGGACATGTTCCAGGGCGGTGAAGACTACGTGATGGAGATTCTCTGCTCGGCCCGTACGCCCGACGACATCAAACCGGCGTCGGCCTCGATCCGGGAAGTGCTCACGGCGGCCCACGACAACACCGAGGATTTCACCATCACCGATCAAGACGGAATGCTCGGAACATTCAGCAAGATCTTCGACGCGCTCCGGTTCATGCTCGCGGGCATCGCGTGCATCTCGCTGCTGGTCGGCGGCATTGGCATCATGAATATCATGCTGGTATCCGTTCGTGAGCGGACGCGCGAGGTCGGTATCCGCAAAGCCGTGGGCGCCACACGTCGAGATATCGGCGGCCAGTTCCTCATCGAAGCCGTCACCCTAAGTCTGCTCGGCGGCGTTATCGGCATCCTGCTCGGTTGGGTCGGCACGGCGGTCACGCGGCTCATGTATCCAACGCTCCCGGTCTTCCTGTCGGGCTGGTCGGTGGCCACGGCGTTCACCTTCAGCCTCTCCGTGGGTGTCTTCTTCGGCGTGTATCCGGCCTTCAAGGCCTCCGGGGTCGACCCGGTTGAGGCGCTCCGCTATGAGTAGCAGGCGCGGGGCATAACCGTATGAGTCTGTTCGAGTGTTTCAGAACCGCGCTCGGCGCGCTGGCGCAGAACAAGACGCGATCGCTCTTGACCATGCTGGGCGTCATCATCGGCGTCATGGCGGTGGTGTTGCTGGTTTCGCTCGGCACGGCCGCTCAGAAGTACATCGAGAACGAATTCGAGGCGATGGGTAGTTACCTCATCGTCGTCATGCCGGGAAAACAAGAGACTACCGGCGAGATGCCGGTCATGGGCCGAAGCATCCACAAACTCACGCTGCGCGACGCGAAGATCATCGAGCGGCAAGCCATCGGCATCCAAGGCGTGATTCCGTTGGACCTCGGATTAGGCAAGGCCAAGTATGGCGACCGCACGCGCGATCTCTCGATTATCGGTACCGAGGCCGCCTTTCCGCTCGTCCGGAAGACCGGAACCATTCAGGGCCGCTTCTTCAACGAGAACGAGGCCGCCAATGGGAGCCGCGTGTGCGCCATCGGCGTCAAGGTCAAGAAGGAACTCTTCGGCGACAAGCCGGCCCTCTACGAGCGCATCTCGCTGAACCACACGCGCTATCTCGTGATCGGCATTATGGAGCCGCGAGGCATGACGCTCGGCATGGACCTCGACGACATCGTCTTTGTGCCGACGCGGTGCAGTCAGGAGATGTTCCACGGCGGTGAGGATGAAGTGATGCAGATCCTGGCGCTGCCCCGTTCGCACGAGGAGATCGATGCGGCCACGGACTCCATCGGACGCATCCTGAAATCCAGTCACAACGACACGGAAGACTTCACCATTCTCGACGAGGACGCCATGCTCGGAAGCTTCCGCCGGATCTTCGCGGCCTTGCGGTTCATGCTGGCCGGCTTGGCGGGTATCTCTTTGCTCGTGGGCGGTATCGGCATCATGAACATCATGCTTGTGTCCGTGCGCGAGCGAACGCGCGAGGTCGGCGTGCGAAAGGCCGTGGGCGCCCGCCGGACGGATATCGGTATGCAGTTCCTGGTCGAATCCATCATGCTGAGTGTCGTCGGCGGAACGCTTGGCATCGGCGGCGGCTGGGTCGGCACCACCGTCATCCGGCTGCTCTACCCGACGCTACCGGCCTACCTCTCGACGTGGGCTGTGCTCCTCGCCTTCATCTTCAGCATTGCCGTGGGCGCCTTTTTCGGGGTGTATCCCGCGTTCAAGGCCTCCGGCGTCGATCCGGTCGAGGCCCTTCGATACGAATAGTTGACACGGCGTCTTCCCGCCGTTCTTCCTTCCTGCCCGAGGCGTATGAACACGCACGCGGCCATACCTCGATGTGCAGATGCGGCCGAGTGCGAGGGAGTATCCCGCAGGCATCCCATTTGCTATCATGGCGCGGTTCACTGTCGCGGACTCTCCGCCGAGGACGGATATCTTGCGAATCCGGGATCAGTGGGTGGCGGCCTTTGCGGCCACGGTCATGCTGACGGCGACGGCGCTCTCCGTTTTGGCGTATCGGCAGCAGCGCTCCGCCCTGATTCACGGCATCGATCAGCAGCTCCTCACCGTCATCCAGTGCGCGAAAGCAATGCTTCCCGAGGACTTTCACAACCGCGTCGTGGACGCCAACTCGGTTCCCGCGGAGGAGTACCGCCGCATCGTCGAGCGGAATAACGCTCTGTGCCGAGCCTTGGGCCTCCAGTATATCTGGAGCGTGCTCGTCGATGATGGGGCCATCCGTTTCACCACGGCCACATCCCCGAGCCTCGACGTGACCCAAGGCGACTACGCCGGTTTCTTCGAGGTCCACCGCGATCCGCCCGCCTTCGACGCCGTCTTGGCCACGATGCAACCGGACTTCAGCGAGTTCCACAACGAATGGGGTGACGGCCGGATGGTGCTCGTGCCCTACCGGGATGGGCGCGGCCGTCCGTACTGCTTCGGGGCGAGCATGAGCATCGAGGTGGTGGACGCGCTGGTGCATCAGGGAACGCTGCACGCGTTGGGCGTCGGCATCCTCGCGCTGGGCGTCGGGGTATCGGTTGGTCTCGTTCTGGCGCATGCCGTGACGCGCCCCCTTCGTCAGTTGACCGCCATGGCGGAGGATATTGCGAACGGTCAGCGGGCGCGAGAGGTCAACATCGGAGGCAGTCTCGAACTGGTCTCGCTATCTCAGAGCATCAACACGATGAACCGGAAGATCCAGGAGGAACTGGACAGACAAGGCGAGGAGATCAAGCGACGAAGGGATACGGAAGGGGCGCTCCGGATTAAGGACGCCGCCATCGCTTCGTCGATCCATGCCATGGCGCTGGCCAACCTGCGAGGGAGACCCACTTACGTGAACAAGGCCTTTCTCGATCTGTGGGGCTACGAGAATGAGGCGGAAGTGCTGGGCCGTCGCGTAGAGGCTTTCTGGGAAGACGATATCAGCCACGTGGCCCGCGCTATCGCCCGGGAAGGTCGCTTCAACGGCGAACTCACCGCCCGGCGTAAAGATGGAACCACGTTTCCGGCGCGCGTCTCGACGCACACCATTGTGAACGAGGCCACAGCGAGACCCCTTGCCGTAATGGCCTCCTCGGTGGACATCACGCGCGAGCGTCTTCTCGAGAACCAGCTGCGGCAGGCCCAGAAGATGGAGGCTATCGGCCAACTGGCCGGGGGCGTCGCACACGACTTCAACAACTTACTGCAGGTCATCAACGGCCACGCCGATATGGCCATGGAAGCGCTGCCGCCGGACTGCGAAGCGCGCGTCAATCTCCTGGAAGTGGCTGGCGCCGGACGGCGCGCGGCGTCGATCGTGGCGCAGTTGCTCGCCTTCAGCCGGCGACAGGTGATCCAACCGGTGGATCTGGATCTGAACGCCGTAGTCTCGGAACTGCTGAAGATGTTGCGCCGTCTCATTGGCGAGCATATCCAGCTCGATTTCCTGCCCGCGCGCCACTTGGCCAGCGTGTGCGCGGACCGAAGCACGATGGAGCAGGTGCTCATCAACTTGTGCGTCAACGCGCGCGATGCCATGTCTGCAGGGGGGCGGGTGACGATCGAGACCGAGAACGTTGTGGTCGATGACGTCTTCTGCGAAAAGCATGCCTGGGCCATGCCGGGTCGGTACGTGCTGCTCGGTGTTACCGACACGGGCTGCGGAATGGACAAGGAGACCCGTGAACGCATCTTCGAACCATTCTTCACGACGAAGAAAATGGGGCACGGCACGGGCCTCGGACTGGCCACCGTCTACGGCGTCGTCAAACAGCACGGCGGAATGATCCACTGTTACAGTGAGCCCGGAAAGGGCACCATGTTCAAGGTCTACCTGCCCGCGACCGAGCCGCGCGCGTACGTTGTGGATTCGAGGATCGAAGCCGCGCCCGCAGGGGGCCACGAGGCCATCTTGTTGGCCGAAGACGACGAGCAGGTCCGCGAACTGACCCGGCGCGTGCTCGAACGGGCGGGCTACACGGTGACCGCGGTCTCAAACGGCGAAGCGGCCGTGGCCGCCTTTCACGAATGCGGCAGCACCATCGATCTCCTCATGCTGGACGTGGTCATGCCCCGCATGGGCGGGCGCGAGGCCTACGAACGCATCCAAAAGATGCGGCCGGGTATTCCGGCGCTCTTCGCGAGCGGCTACAGCGAGAATGCGGTCCACACCAATTTCGTCTTGAATGAGGGACTGACGCTGATCCAGAAACCCTTTGCCGGTCATTCCCTACTGCGTGCCGTGCGCAAGGTCTTGGACGCCGGGCACTGAGTCAGACGTGTTGCTCCAGAATGAGACCGGACTCCTCGCGTAGCGATCGGGCGCCGGTAGGCGCAGGGCCCGATCTCGCTCCTCGTACGGAAGACGTGCCACGAGGTTCAACACGTAATCACCCTTGAACCGGGATGATGTCGGCAACGGGAAGCCGTACTCGGCCTCGCTGCCGGGCGGCAACGGCGCATCGGTATCGCGCGCGAGCGCCGGGATACTCCTGACCCACATCACTTCATCGGGATAGGCCACCCAGCACGGCTCGCCGTCAAGGCCGGTCTCCTTGTGGTACCAGGTCGCCTGTACGTCGATGGTGTGCGGTACCATGACGGCCTCGACACCCATGTTCCACAGGCTGTACGTAACGGCGAGCGGCGATCCGGCCTCGCATACCGGCCGATGCCGGCCGCGGGACGCCAGGGGCACTCCGCCGCGCAAGGCTGCACAGAGCAGTCGCTGGCAGAAGTCCCCGTTGGGGTCACAACCGTAGGGAACGCATTCCCACGCGAACACGGTGAAATCACCATCGCTCCTGAGCGTCGTCGTTTGTCCGTCTTCCGCAATGAGTTCGACGAGGATGGGCATTGGCTTGTCGATGGCGAGTACGCGGCGATGAGCCATCCGCAGGAGCGCCTTGACGTGAGACGTGACACTGGGATGAGCCAGCGTGATCGGGCCCATGGGGTCCGGGGGGCGACCGACGTCGTCCTCCGCATAGGAAAGCCGCACGAGGTCCACCGGATGTCCGATTCTCGGATGGTCGTGTCGATGATCCCGCGAGGCCGCGACCGGCAGCGCGATGCCAAGGGCTACCGCCAGAATCCACGCCAGCTTCTGCTTGCCCGTCCGTCGCATGGTGCCGCGTCGCAGGCGCGAGACCAAGATCCACAGCCACAGGAGGCTTCCATAGAAGGCGACGTAGACCACTTGGACGCGCTGGCCGGCGGATTTCCCGAAGATCTGGAGGTCACGGAACGGGACATAGAAGACATCGATGGGCGTGACGCGGTCGATGATCTCGAACAGGGCGTGCACCGGCGCACCGTAGACTTTGCCGGCGGTGAATACCATGCGTTGCACGGGCGTGAGCGGCCAGGCGTGAGGGCCAAACTCGGCGTAGTGCGCGAAGGCCCCACTATCCAGGACGTCTCCGCTCCCCACGATCGCCGCATGCAACCCAACCGCGATAACGGCCGCCAGCACGATGGATTCCAAGAATGTCCGCAAAGCGCATCGGCTCCCGAGATCCGGTTCAGCGGACGCCATGGTAGCACAAGGCGATCCGACAAGGCTCACGGGGGCGGATTTCCAGGGGAACGCAGCGGACATGGCGGAGACGCATAAGGCGGGGGAAGCATACGCGGTACCTACCGCAAGAGGGAAGCGTGGCGGGCGCAGAGATCAGCCGTTGACCGCGTGCGAAAGCGCCTCGCATTCCGCACCGGCGCCGAGCAACTCGTGAAGCTCCTCAAACGCTTGGGCGGCGCATTCGGGGCAGTATCCGTGACTGACGACGCACTTCGCGACTTCCGGGGCCGGAATCCCGACCCACTCGCCGTCTTCCCGGACGCGCTTGCATTGGCAACACTGTACAATAACGCGAATCAACGTGTTCTCATCCCTGATTTGCTCTATCTTGCTCAACCGTAGTCCATCCTCTTGATAGAGTACGCATATCCCGTTCCCGCACGGACTACACCCTTGCCGAACAAACAACGTTTGTCTTCGACAAGACACAAGATCCTCGCGCAACGCGACTTAGGCGAACTCATCCCCGTTCGCCCTCGTATTCGTACGCGCTATACGCGCCCGGCAGGATTTTCCTCTCGGTACGCTGACATGCGCAATTCCTGCCCTTCAGTTCCCAAATTCGTCCAGCAGAGCATATCGCATTTCCCCTCTTTTGTCAACAAATAATCCGATCGACTGTCGTGTTCTCGGACTACTCCATGTCGTCTTGAGTCTGCTTGAGTCTACACAATGAAGGGGTAAACCGAGAAATCCGGGCGCTGTTGTCCCGGCACTTCGGTTGCGTGAAGCTGCGTAAATACCACGAAATCCAGCAAATTCCGGTTGCCCCGCTGGGTCACGTGGTGCGGCAACCCCGGTACCACCACACACTCCATGCGCGAAATGCCCCGAACTCAGCGAAGGGTGCTACCTGCTGCGCAGCAACGTCACCCACTGGGGCGCCGACGACCTCTGGCGCACCTACATCCAACTGACCGAAGCCGAAGCCGCATTTCGCATTCACAAAAGCGACCTGCGTATCCGCCCCGTATGGCATCAGAGAACCGAACGCGTCCAAGCCTACATCCTCGTCTGCTTCCTGGTCCACGCACGATGGAAAACACTCGCTCAGCGATGCCGCCAAGCCGGTCTCAGCGACGCCCCCCGAAAAATCCTCGAAGAACGGAAGCGAATCAGCATCGTCGACATCGTGCTACAGGGCCACCCAGGCACTGGACAACGCCCTCGTCGGGCGCTTCACCATCTTCCTGTACCCGCCAGATATCCTCCAGATGGAGGAGGCGGATCGGATGAGGATCACGCCGGCCTTCAGCTATCGACTGCGTCTCCCGTCGAATACCGACAGCAACCTGCGCACCATGAGTCCGGCGTTCACCCTCAGCGCGCCCTGACGCGCGGTCAGTCGAGAAGCATCTGCTCGTAGAGGCAGCGGCCATGCGCTTCGGCCGTGATGTCCTCGAGGTCGACGGACAGCGTCAACTCGGAATCGAACCGGAAGTAGTAGGGCGTCATGAAGAGACCGGCCAACACGCGTTGCCAGGCCGGCACGCCCTCGAGCAGGTCGGTGGCCTCGATCAGCGTTGGATTGCGCAGTGAAATCCGGATCGATCCCGTATCGCCTTCCCAGCGCAGGTCGAGTTCCTGCGGATAGGCACGCCCGCCGTCATGGGTCACGAAGTCGCGCGCGTCGAGCGTGAGCGGCCGGCCGTCTCCCGTGATGAGCGTGTCTCCCTTGGCCAACATGAAGATGGGGATGCGCTCGTAGCCGTACTGCGCGGACGAGGCAATCTCGACGAAGATGAGCGTGAACTCGCCGACGTGCGCCCGCCCCCAATACCATTGCGACATGACCACGTTCGGCGTCACGTTGCCCCAGTTGTGATCGTGGTAGCCCGTGCCTCGGACGCGATGGGTCTCACCTTCGTACGTGAGCGTGCCCGCCACGCGCCCGAAAGGCACGGCCGCCAACCAGCCGAAATACCGGCTTAGGTCGGGGTCGTAGAAATTCTTGCCCGTGCCGGGGCGCCACGCGGGGACCTCGCCGTCGAAGGTCAAAGCGCCCGCGACATCCTCCGCCTCGATGTGCAGTTGATACCGGTCGAGGTCGCCCCGAACCCAGTTAGGGCCGATGCGGACGGCGCACGTATCGCGTGCGGCGGAGAACTGGTCGGGCGCGTAGAAGAGCGTGTGCTCGATCAGGTGGCCGTCCGGTCGCGTGACGCGTACCTGGACGTGAGGGTTCAGCGGCCCTTCGCGTTGAGCCGCCGGCTTCGTTAGGAACACGATGACGGCGGTGGAGCCGTCATCCAGGTGCGCGTCGAAGTACCACCACTCGAAACAACCCGGGCCCGTGTCGGCGCGCAACCCGTCTTCCCAGGGGGCGGGATTCACGTCCAACCGCTCACGCGCGAGCATCTCATCGCTGAGCCCGAACATCACGTAATGACGCCCATGCACCAGCCGGTGCAGCCAGCCTGGCGGAGGCCCGTCCGGCCCCGAAACCCCGACATTCTGGAGCAGGCCTGCCTCGGCGAAGATGTGCCAAGCGCCCGCAAACGCCACACCGGCCAACAGGACGATCACCCCCAGGACTGCGCGCCGCCGCGTCACAACGAATAGCCCGCAGACAGCCCCGGCCCACGATGGGGCCTCAGCCTTGCCCTATGCACCCGTGGTTCACGCATTCGATCCGCCTCCCACCAACCAGGCCGGCATTGTAGACGGGTGGATGTGGCCGGTCAAGGATTCGATGTGCTCGGGAGTGCCGCCGGCATGCGAATACCGCAGGAAGGTGTGGAAGCAACTCGAAAGCGCGCTCCGGAGCATGGGCAGAAGAAGAATCACTGGGGCTTCGCCTCAAACCCCAAAGAACGGGCTCATGGAACACAAGAAAAGAACCGCGCATCGGCTGCGGCTATGGGCGGCTACCGCACGCCCTACGCTTGCAGCCGATGCGCTCTTGCCTGACTGCTTGACCTGGCTCGACAGGAATTACTGAACTGCGGCCAGCCGGAACCCGACGCTGCTGCCCCGAAACGACGGCGTGCCGCTGCACCGAAACGCCGAGCGGCAGTACCAGGCGCTGCTGATCCAGTAGCCGCCCCGGATCATCCGGTACGAGGCCCTGGGCGACTCTATCCACGCGCTCCCATCCGCCGGGGCACCGGTGTAGCTTGCGTGGTAGTCATCTTCGCACCACTCGTACACGTTCCCGCTCATGTCGTAGAGCCCGAAGCCGTTCGGCAGTTTGCCGCCTGCAAGCTTGGTGCCGTAAGTCGGCGTTCCCGATGCTCCGTTGTTCCCGCAGTACCACATGTAATCCGTGCGGTTCCCCGGCAATACGCCCGCCGCGCAATCCGAACAGTCCCCCGCGCAGCCCAGGGACTCCCCGAAGTAGAAGCGCGTCTGCGTCCCCGCCCGGCACGCATACTCCCACTCGGCCTCGCTGGGCAGACGCACCGTCAACGGCCCCTGGCCGCTGCTCACGATATGCGCATTCAGCGACGTAATGAAATCCTTCGCGTCGTCCCACGAAATGTAATACGCGGGATAGCTGTCGCCCACCCCGTAAGTTGAGGACGGCGCCGTGCCCGGCCACGAGCCCCGTACCGCCAGCCACTGCTCTTGCGTCACCTCGTACTTGCCCATCCAGAACCCGTAGGCCAGCGCGACCGAATGCTGCGGGTCTTCTATCGCGTCACTATCCGCTTCGCCCGGATACCGGCCCATCTGGAAAGAGCCAGACGGCACCCAGACCAACTCGAGCGGCACGTCGCCCGGGAGAAGGATGGTCTGCTCCACTATCAGATGGATCGTGTCGCTCACCGGCGCGGACTCGCCCCCCGCGTTGCGCACCTTGAAGTACACCGTCTTTGTGCCGCCCTCGCCGGACGACAGCGTGAAGGTTGGCGCAGTATCGTAAGCCTGCCAGGAGGCACCGGAGAAGTCGGAGGACTCACTCGCCATGTACTCCGTCGGGTTCTCCGTGGCCGTATTGTCCAACGTCACTTCGGGATCCGCCGTCGTGGCTGCGCCGCCGTTGATGGCCAGAGACCCTACGACCGGTATTGGGACATACTCATATGCGCCCATATCGGAACCGGCACCCTGCGGCCGTGCCACACCGAGAAAGTCATAATCAGGCCCGGAAGCTGTGTCCGCACTGTTAATGCAAGGCGAGCCCGACGCAAGACGGAGATCCCCCGCAGCGGGGTTCACGAAAAGCGGGTTGGCGTCTATGTTGTTGTCCCCCGGGCCGCCATATCCGCCCTGGACGTCCGAGTAGGTAACTATCGCGGTTCCGTTATCTTCGATCTCGTCCGGCGAGTTGTCCCAAAGGATGCAGTTGATCGCCGAAGTCCCGATGTGCGAACTGTTGCGGAAAGCGCCCCCGCCGGAAGGGGCGGAATTCCCATAGAATGTGCAGTTGATGAGTGTCGTCTGCGTGGCATTGCCCATCGCGATTCCGCCACCTTCCCATCCCGCCGCGTTGTTGAGGAAGACACAGTTGATCAGCGTCGGGAATCCGTTTCCGTCCACGCCGAGTCCGCCTCCGCCTCCGTCCCCGGGCCCCGGATCCATGGCCGTGTTTCCTTGAAACAGACAGTTGATAATCATTGGGGACGAGTTGTAGCCAACGCCCATGCCCCCTCCTCCGTAGCCGTTTGGCGTTGAGTTGTTGACGATGGACAAATTCTTCAGGAGAGGGGACGAAGTAAGACAGCCGATACCGCCTGCCATTTGGGAAGCGGTGTTGTCGCGAATGACGCAGTTGGAAACGGTGTTTGTGGCGTCCAGGTACGAACAGAGTATCCCTGCGGCCGCATTGTCCGGAAAGATTCCGTTGGCGAGGCCGCCCATGATCGTGAAACCGTCAACAACCGTATCTGTCAGTGAGTCCAGATGAAGTACGTGATAGACGCCACTGTTTCCGTCAACCACGGTCTCGTGCGCCTGGATATCTCGTGCGTCCAGCGTGGTTTCCGACCCATCGAACCCGCCGTAGAGCTTGACTCCAGTGGCCATTGTGACCGGCGCGCCTATGACGTAGGTGCCCTGCATTACCCAGACCTGGGCGCCCGAACCACTTGCGCCATTGATTCCGTCCTGGATCGTCAGGTAGGCGTCTTCCCATGATTCGCCCGTTTGCGCGCCCGAGGTCGCGTTCTGGTCCACATAGACCACCAATGCAAACGTCGCCGTGACCGTGCGATTCGCCGTCACCTCGGTCGTGGTGTACGAGCCGGTCTTCGCGCCCTCGACGCTGTCCACGACGCTTACAATGTGCCAGCCGACCGCGGGCGTTACGGTAATGTCGCTCGTATCCCCGTGGTCCACCGTCGCCGGGTCTGCCACGCAGGTCCCGTTGCCCGTCACGTCGCACGTGATCGTGTACGTGTTGATCGCGAACGTCGCCGTCACCGTCCGGTTGGCCGTCACGGGCGTAGTCGTGTACGAGCCGGGTTGTGGCCCTTCCTCACTGTCCACAACGCTGACGATGTGCCAGCCGACCGCGGGCGTTACGGTAATGTCGCTCGTATCGCCGTAGTCCACCTGCGCCGGGTCCGCCGTGCACGTCCCGTTCCCGACAACGCCACAATCCACATTGTGCCGGTCAATCGCAAAGCTCGCGGT
>Ga0116158_10000178_pt1 | contig 68118 bp, 58 predicted proteins | sample AD_UKC052_MetaG_FD_89883 | JGI IMG/M metagenome (GOLD analysis project Ga0116158, IMG submission 89883) | Active sludge microbial communities of municipal wastewater-treating anaerobic digesters from USA - AD_UKC052_MetaG | ecosystem: Engineered > Bioreactor > Anaerobic > Digestate | place: USA... | reverse complement strand
GTGATTGTTGATAAACTTGTTCATTAAGCCTCGTTTTGGATATCACTGGTCGTGGAAAACCAAGTTTATCCTTTTCGAGGCCATTTTGCTTCTGCTTGTCCGAACTCATGTCCGAACATCAGTGTTTTTTTGCATTATGAATGATTAAAAAAAGAAGAGAATCCTCGCAAAGCCTCTCAAAAATGACAAAATGGCTTGACCATCCTTGATCCTGCGTTATAATTCAACTATTGAATTATGAACGACGAAACTGCCAGTCCCCACGATTTACTGCTCCTCGAACAAATTGAGCAAAACCCCGATGCCAGCCAGGCTTCCCTGGCGGCCTATCTTGGCGTGGCCATTGGCACGGTCAACTGGCACATCAAGCGTCTGATCAACAAAGGCTATGTCAAGGTCAAGCGCATTGAGCGGCGCAAGCTGCGCTATATCATCACCCCCGAAGGGCTCTCGCTGCGCGCCCACCTGACCATTGATTACATTCAAACCTCTTTCAAACTTTACCGTTATACCCGCGAACGCGTGCTGACCCTGCTGGAGCAGGTGAAAGAAGCCGGCTACACTCAGGTGCGCGTCACCGGCGACGGCGATATGGCTGAAATCTGCCGCCTGACCTGCCTGGAGCAGGCCGTGGCGGTCACCGAACAGGACGACTGCCCCACCCTTGAGGTGGCCGGCCTCAAGGTCATTTTGCACATGAACCACAATGATAAAGGAGAAGCATGACCACAGAGCATTTCTGGCAAGGAAAACGTGTATGCATTACCGGTGGCGCAGGTTTTTTGGGCTCTTTTCTGATTGAAAATTTACGCCGCCGCGGCGTGACGGACATCTTCGTCCCCACCATTGAAAAATACAATCTGACCGACCTGGCCGACCAGGAGCGCATGTTGGATGACGCCCGCCCCGATATGATCATTCACCTGGCTGCGCATGTGGGCGGCATTGGCGCCAACCGCGAAAAGCCTGCCGAGTTTTTCTACGACAACCTGATGATGGGCGTGCCGCTGATGCACAAGGCCTGGCAGCGCGGCGTGAGCAAGTTCGTCGCCATCGGCACCATCTGCGCCTACCCCAAATACACCCCCATTCCTTTTAAGGAAGATGACCTGTGGAACGGGTATCCTGAAGAGACCAATGCCCCTTACGGCCTGGCCAAGAAAATGCTGCTGGTGCAGGCTCAGGCTTACCGCCAGCAGTACGGCTACAATGCCATTTTCCTGCTGCCGGTCAATCTCTACGGTCCGCGCGACAACTTTGACCCGCGCAGTTCGCATGTCATTCCAGCCCTCATCCGCAAATGCGTTGAGGCGCAGGAACGCGGCGATGAAGAAATCGTGGCCTGGGGCGACGGCTCGCCGACGCGCGAATTCCTCTATGTGGAAGATGCCGCCGAAGGCATTGCCCGCGCCGCCGAGCTTTACAACGGTCCCGAACCGGTGAACCTGGGTTCCGGCAACGAAATCAGCATTAAAGATCTCACCGAAACCATCGTGCGCCTGACGGGCTTCAAAGGCCGCCTGACCTGGGATACCAGCAAGCCCAACGGCCAGCCGCGCCGCGCCCTCGATACCAGCCGCGCCGAAGCCCTGTTCGGTTTCAAGGCCCAGACCCCCTTTGAGGAAGGATTGCGGCGCGTGATCGAATGGTACCGCAGCCAAAAACATTGATCGCTAAAAACGGCACCACCCCCACTGTTTTCCTGCGCCCCAGCCACGGCTGGGCAGCGCTCAACTTGCGGGATCTCTGGCAGTACCGCGAGCTGGTTTACTTTTTAAGCTGGCGCGATATCAAAGTGCGCTACAAGCAGGCTGTGCTGGGCGCCACCTGGGCCATCATCCAGCCCCTGATGATGATGGTGGTGTTCACCTTCATTTTCAGCCGCTGGGCCAACCTGCCCTCAGGCAACCTGCCTTACCCCATCTTCAACTATTCGGGCCTCATGCCCTGGCTGCTGTTTTCCAGCGCCCTTTCGCGCGCCAGCATGAGCCTGGTGGGCAGTTCTAACCTGCTCACCAAGGTCTATTTTCCGCGCCTGGCCATTCCCCTGGCCTCGGTGATGGCGGCAGTGGTGGATTTTGGCTTCAGCCTGCTGGTTTTCTTCGGCCTGATGATCTATTACCAGATTCCCCTCACCTGGAACATTCTGGCTCTGCCGGTGTTCGTGCTGCTGGCGGTGCTGCTGGCCTTTTCCATCAGCCTGTGGCTCTCGGCACTCAACGTCATGTACCGCGACGTGCAGCACATGGTGCCATTCCTTATCAACATCTGGTTCTACATTTCCCCCATTGCCTACGGCAGTGAAATCATCACCTCCCCCACCTGGCAGTTCATTTACCAGTTCAACCCCATTGTCGGCATCATTGACGGCGTGCGCTGGACCCTGGTGGGGGGTGCTTTTCCGGGAACCTCGCTGCTGATCACCCTGGCCTTCATGCTGTTGGTGCTGGTCGGCGGCCTGTTCTATTTCCGGCGCATGGAAAAAATCTTTGCGGACATGGTGTGAGATGAGTGATATTGCCATCCGCGTTGAAAATATTGGCAAGCGCTACCGCATCGGCGCCCCTTCCCAGCAGTTCCGCACCCTGCGCGACGTGGTGGTGGGCGCCGCCGAAGCCCCGCGCCGCTGGCTGCAGGGCCGCGCTCTGCTCTCTGACCCTGTCAACACCATCTGGGCGCTGCGCGGCGTGTCGTTTGAAGTGCGCCAGGGGCAGGTGCTGGGCGTCATCGGGCGCAACGGCGCCGGCAAAAGCACCCTGCTGAAAATCCTCTCGCGCGTCACCGAGCCAACCGAAGGGCTGGGTGAAATTCACGGGCGGGTGGGCTCGCTGCTCGAAGTGGGCACGGGCTTCCACCCCGAACTGACCGGCCGCGAGAACATCTTCCTCAACGGTGCCATTCTGGGCATGAAGCGCGTGGAAATTGCCCGCAAGTTCGATGAAATTGTCGAATTTTCTGAAATCGGCAAGTTCATTGACACCCCGGTCAAGCGCTACTCCAGCGGCATGTACCTGCGCCTGGCTTTTGCTGTGGCGGCCCACCTGGAACCTGAAATTCTGGTGGTGGATGAGGTGCTGGCGGTGGGCGATGCGGAATTCCAGCGCAAATGTCTGGGCAAGATGGGCGATGTGGCCCAGCAGGGCCGCACCGTGCTCTTCGTCAGCCACAACATGTCGGCGGTGCTGCGCCTGACCCAGGAAGCCCTGGTGATTGAAAAGGGCGGTCTGGCTCTGCGCGCCCCCACCGCCGAAGCGGTGGATTACTACCTGAGCCGCGGCATGGCCCGCCAGGGCGAGCGTACCTGGGAAGCAGACGAACTGCCCGACCCCGCCTCGCCTTTCAAGCCGCTGGCTCTGCGCGTGCGCAACCCCGCCGGCAAAGTGGTGGACACCCTGCGCTCGGTGGAAGCCGCGGAAATTGAAGTGGAATACCAGCTCAGCGCGCCGGTCACCGGCCTGCGCATCGGGCTTTACCTCAACACCGGGCGCGGCGAGCCGGTGTTCACCTCATTCGATACGGACGATCCGGCGCTGTTTGAAAGCATGGAAACCCGTCCGGCCGGGCGCTACCTCAGCCGTTGCAAACTGCCCGCTGACCTTTTAAATGAAGGCCGGTTTGTCATCGGCCTCAATGCCAGCTCCTTCCGCATCCGCCGTTATTTTCAGGATGAGCAGGCGCTCTCCTTCACCGTTGACGCCGCCGGCGCCCCCGGCATGCACTGGCCCGAAAACCGCCAGGGGCCGGTGCGCCCGCGCCTTGACTGGCAGATTGACCGACTGGACAGCTGACCCTGCCCCACACCAAGAGAGGACACATGGACAAAAGAACCCTCAAAGAATTCCTCGGCAAAGTACCCTTCACGGTGGAACTGTACTGGCTGCTGCGCCAGCGCAACCAGCCCCCGGCCGGCCGCTTTAAGCTGAAGAACCTGCAGGCCCACCTGCCCGAAATGTGCCGCCAGGTCAGGCCGCACTACAAAGGAAATGAAAACGGCAAGAAGGTGTTCATTTTTGCCACCCTGCACTATTGGATTGAACACGCCGCCGCCCTGGGCCTGGCCCTGGCCGGCCTGGGAGACCATGTGACCCTCGGCTACCTGCCCTACGGCGAATGGGAAAAGCCCATCAACCGCTTTGACCTGCGCCGCCAGAATATCTACGCCTACCAGGTGCTGCAGGAAGCCCAACCCTACCTGAAAGCCATCTCCCTGCTGGATGTGCGCCCGGCGCATGAACTGCCCGAAGCGCTTGAAAAAGCCCTGCAGCAGGTTATCTCCTTCGACACGCAGTACACCCTGCAGGAAGAAGAGTTTGATCCTTCACATCCCGTGCATTTGCTGCGCGTGGAACGCGACCGCGCCGCCATGCTGGCCGTCTATGCCTACCTGAAAGCCAACCGTCCCGATGTGGTGATTGTGCCCAACGGCAGCATCCAGGAACTGGGCGTGGTATATTGGGTGGCCCGCCACCTGAACATCCCCGTGGTCACCTATGAATTTGGCGACCGGCGCGAGCACATCTGGCTGGCGCAAAACGCCCAGATCATGCGCCAGGAAGTGGATGCCCTGTGGGAAGCCCGCAAAGACCGCCCCGTGCGCGACCTGGATATGCAGCGTCTGCGCTCCATGTTCGCGGCGCGCCAGAACGCCCGCCTGTGGGAAAGCTTTGCCCGCCTGTGGCAGGGCGCCCCTGCCCAGGGCGGACAGCAAATTCGCGCCGACCTCAAGCTGGATAAACGCCCGGTGGTGCTGCTGCCCACCAATGTCTTTGGCGACAGCCTGACCCTCGGCCGCCAGGTGTTCAGCCCAACAATGAAAGAATGGATCACCCGCACCGTGCGCTATTTTGAAGGCCGCCCCGATGTGCAGCTGGTGATCCGCGTGCATCCCGGCGAACTGCTCACCCACGGCACCTCAATGGAAAGCGTGATCCGCGATCTGCTGCCCACCATCCCCGAACACATTCACCTCATTGCCCCCGGCGAAAAGGTGAACACCTACGATCTGCTGGAACTGGCCGACCTGGGCCTGGTATATACCACCACCGTCGGCATGGAAATGGCCATGACCAGCATTCCCGTGGTGGTGGCCGGCAAAACCCATTACCGCGGCCGCGGCTTCACCCACGACCCCGCCGATTGGCCCGAATATTTCGCCACCATTGACCGCCTGCTGGTGGATCCGGCGGCGGCGCGCCTGACGCGCGCCCAGGTGGAGACCGCCTGGCAGTATGCCTACCGCTTCTTCTTTGATTTTCCCCGCCCCTTCCCCTGGCACCTGGTGGGCATGTGGGATGACATGAAAGCGCGCCCGATGTCATACGTGCTGAGTGATGAAGGCCGCCAACTTTACGGCAAAACTTTCGGCTACCTGACCGGGGAGCCGCTGGATTGGAAAGCGATAGAGTGATGCCTGATTCTTCTGAAGTCAAACAAAATGTGCGCCAGTTCTACGATGAAATTGGCTGGCAGGTGGAAGGCGACGGCTATTACCAGAACGCCCGCTATGAAGATCTGCGTCCGGTGGCGCATGAATATATCCACCGCTGCCACCTGCGCGTGGGCCGGCACATCCGCCCCTCAGGGCACATGCTGCTGGATGCCGGTTCCGGACCGGTGCAATACGCCGAATACCTGACCTACTCAAAAAATTACACCTACCGCGTGTGCGCCGATATTTCCATTGTGGCCCTGCAGGAAGCCCGCACCCGCCTGGGCGAAAAAGGTCTGTATGTGGTGGCCGATGTGGCCCACCTGCCGTTCAAATCAGAGACCTTTGACGGCGTGGTTTCGCTGCACACCCTGCACCACCTGCCCCCTGAAGACCACAAACCGGCCTATGATGAGCTTTACCGTGTGCTGACCCCCGGTTCCAGCGCCGCCATTGTCAACGGCTGGACTGATTCGCCGCTGATGCGCGCCGCAGGCTGGATGATGAGCCTGATGGAAAGCGTGCAGGGCCTGGCCGCCCGTTTGCGCGGCCGCAAAGCACCGGCCAAAAAAGCCGCCGCTGCTGCCAAACCCACCGGCACCTACATTCACAAATTTGACCCGGCCTGGCTGGAAAAGACCCTCGGCGGGCGCATGGATTACGATGTGCGCGTCTGGCGCAGCGTCAATGTGCGCTTCCTGCGCGCAATGATCCACCCCTGGCTGGGCGGTAAATATTGGCTGCGCCTGCTTTACTGGCTTGAAGAGCGCTTCCCGCGCTTCTTTGGCGAAAAAGGGCAGTACCCGCTCATCATTCTCCGCCGAGGCAGCAATGACAGCCAATAAACCGGTGCCGCAGCGCATCCTGATTACGGGCGTGAGCGGGCTGTTGGGAATTAACCTGGCCCTCGAAGCCGTGAAACAGGGCCGCGAAGTGGTGGGACTGGCCAACAGCCGCACCCTGCAAAACACCCCCTTCGCGGTGCGCGCCTGCGACCTGACGGACCTGTCCGTCATTCACCCCCTGCTGGACGAGCTGCGCCCCAACGCCGTGGTGCACTGCGCCGCCCTGGCCAACCTTGAGGTGTGCGAAAGCCAGCCCGACCTGGCCCAGCGTCTGAACACCGAAACGCCCGGCCGCCTGGCTGCCGAAACAGCCCGCCGCCATATCCCCTTTGTGCACATATCCACCGATGCGGTGTTCAACGGCGCCAGCTGCAATTACCTGGAAACCGACCCGGTTTCGCCGCTCAGCATTTACGCGCGCACCAAGGCCGAAGCTGAAAAAGCCGTGCTCGAAGCCCATCCCGACGCCCTGGTGGCGCGGGTCAACTTCTACGGCTGGAGCCTGAGCGGGCAGCGCAGCCTGGCCGAATGGTTCTTTAACAACCTTTCTGGCAAACGGCAGGTGAAAGGCTTCACGGATGTCTTCTTCTGCCCCATGCTGGTGAATGACCTGGCCGGCATTCTGCTGCGCCTGCTCGACCTGCACGCAGGCGGCATTTACCATGTGGTGGGCAGCGAGTGCCTCAGCAAATATGCCTTTGGCGTGGCCGTGGCCCGCGCCTTTGACCTGGACGAAAACCTGATCACCCCTGTGACGGCGGAAACCGGCGGCCTGGTGGCGCGCCGTTCGCCCAACATGTGCCTGAATACCGAAAAGCTCGCCCGTACCCTGGGCGGGCCGCCGCCGGGCCTGGCTTCTGGCATGGAACGCTTTACCCGGCTCTACCGCGAGGGCTACCCTGAAACCCTGCGGGCATTCAACCAACCCGGTTCATGAAGATTGCGAGGTAAGGATGGACATCAAAATCGGTTCTCATATTCTGGGTGAAGGTCACCCGACCTATTTCATTGCCGATATTGCCGCCAACCATGACGGCAGTCTGAAACGCGCCAAGCGCCTCATCCGCCTGGCCAAAGAGGCCGGCGCCGATGCCGCCAAGTTCCAGAACTTTCGCGCCCGCCAGATCGTCTCTGATTACGGCTTCAGCCACCTGGGCGGCCAGCTTTCGCACCAGGCCGCCTGGAAAAAATCGGTGGTGGAAGTTTATCAGAGCGCCACGGTGCCCTTTGAATGGACCCCCGAATTAAAGGCCACCTGCGACGAAGTGGGCATTGACTACTTCTCATCACCCTACGATTTCGACGCCGTGGATATGTTGGATCCCTACGTGCCGGCTTACAAGATCGGCTCGGGCGAAATCACCTGGCTGGAAGCCCTCGAAGCCATGGCCCGCAAGGGCAAGCCGGTGCTGCTGGCCACCGGCGCTTCGACCATCGGAGAGGTGCAGCGCGCCGTGCACACCATCCTGGCTATCAACCCCCAGCTGGTGCTGATGCAGTGCAACACCAACTACACCGCCAGCCTCGAAAACTTCGATCACATTCACCTGCGCGTGATCAACACCTACCGCTCGATGTTCCCGCAGGTGCTGCTGGGCCTTTCAGACCACACCCCCGGGCACGAGACCGTGCTGGGCGCGGTGGCCATGGGCGCCTGCGCCATTGAAAAGCACTTCACCGACAGCACCAAACGCGAAGGCCCCGATCACCGCTTCTCGCTGGATCCCAAAGCCTGGGCGGCAATGGTGGAAGCCACCCGCCGCCTGGAACGCGCCCTGGGCTCGGCCGATAAATTCGTGGCCGGCAATGAGCGCGACACGGTGGTGGTGCAGCGCCGCTGCCTGCGCGCTGCCCGGCCGATCAAGGCTGGCGAGGTGTTCACCCGCGAGATGATCGATGTGCTGCGCCCGGCTCCCCGCGGCGCCGTGATGCCCCATGAGATAGACCTGGTGATCGGCAAGAAAACCATGATCAACCTTGAGGCCGGCCAGGAACTGCGCTGGACCCAGCTCACCGACGCGGATTAATGCGCGTTCTGTACTTTACCAGAGACCACACCCCGCACGATCAGCGCTTCCTGACGGCCCTCAGCCAGACGGAACACACTGTTTCGCTGCTGCGGCTGGAGCGGCGCGGCCCGCAGCTGGAAGACCGCGCCCTGCCCCCGCAAATCACCCTGCTGCCCTGGCGCGGCGGTTCGCGCCCGGCCCGTCTGCAGGACGGCCCCGCCCTGCTGCTGGACCTGCAGCGCGTGATCCGCGAAGTGCAGCCAGATGTGATTCACGCCGGCCCGCTGCAAACCTGCGCCTTTCTGGCGGCCCTGGCGGGTTTTCGCCCGCTGGTGAGCATGTCGTGGGGCTCCGATTTGCTGCGTGACGCCGACCACAGCCGCGCCTGGCGCTGGGCCACGCGCTTCACCCTCAGCCGCTCGGATGTGCTGGTGGGCGACTGCGATGCCGTGCGCCGCAAGGCGGGCAGCTTCGGCTTTCCGGCTGAAAAGGTGGCCCTCTTTCCCTGGGGCGTGGATTTGCAGCGTTTTGCGCCCGGCGCTGAGCCTTCGGCGCTGCGCGCCCGCCTGGGCTGGGAAGAAAACTTTGTCATTCTTTCACTGCGCTCGTGGGAACCGCTCTACGGCGTCGAGGGTGTGGTGCGGGCCTTCATCCAGGCCAGCCGCCAGAATCCAGACCTGCGCCTGCTGCTGCTGGGCGCAGGCTCGCAGGCAGCCCTGCTGCACGAAATGGTGCTGCACGCCGGGCTGGTGGACCGCGTTCACTTTGGCGGGCAGGTCAGCCAGACCCACCTGCCAGATTATTACAAAGCCGCCGATCTTTATGTCAGCGCCTCGCACAGCGACGGTTCATCGGTTTCACTGATGGAGGCCCTGGCCTCGGGGCTGCCCGTTCTGGTGTCGGATATTCCCGGCAACCTCGAATGGATCACCCCCGGCGCGCAGGGCTGGCTCTTCCCCGATGGCGATACGGCAGCCCTGGCTGCCGGCCTGCTGCAGGCAGCCGCAGACCCAGCCCGCCTGGTCGGAATGCGCAGCGCCGCCCGCGCGCTGGCTGAGGCGCGCGCTGATTGGAATAAAAACTTCAAGGTGCTCCTGCAGGCCTATGAGATGGCCCGCGCGGCGCGCCGTTAACAGGAACTTATGTCAGAACATCATCAGGCAACCATTTTTATTCAGGCCCGCCTCAGCTCCAGCCGTTTGCCCGGCAAGGTGCTGCTGGACCTGGCCGGCATGCCGGCCCTGCTGCGCCAGGTGCGCCGCGCGCGGCGCGCGCACTGCGCCGGCCAGGTGGTGGTGCTGACCACCAGCGACCCCAGCGATGATCCCCTGGAAGCCTTCTGCCTGAAGCACGGCCTGCCCTTCTTCCGCGGCAGCCTGCACGATGTGCTGGACCGCTACACCCAGGCGGCGCGCCTGTTCCGCGCCGGGACCATTGTGCGCCTGACCGCTGACTGCCCCGCCATTGACCCCGGCGAGATTGACCATGTGGTGGCCGAATTTGAGGCCAGCGGCGCCGATTTTGCCTGCAACCGTCTGCCGCCGCCATTCACCCGCTCATACCCCATTGGTCTGGATACCGAAGTGATCCATGCCAGCGGGCTGGAACAGGCCTGGCGCGAGGCCAGCAAGCCCTACCAGCGCGAACATGTGATGCCCTTCTTTTATGATGAACCGGGGCGCTTCAAGGTGCTGCAGCTGCACCACCAGCCCGATTACGGCAAACTGCGCTGGACCCTCGACACCCCCGAAGATTACGCCGTGCTGCGGCGCATTTTCGAGCATTTTGGCGGGCGCGACGATTTCTCGTGGCTCGAAGTGCTGGATTTTTGCCAGCGCGACGAAGCCGCCCGCGCCAACACCGGCGCGCACCACAAAACCTATCTGGATGTGGATGAGCGCGCCTGGAAGAAAACGGAGATCAACTGATGCCGCCCTTGCTGACCCTCTTTACGGCCCCCAAGCCGTTCACCAACCCGCACATTGCCACCATCCAGTGGAATGCGCTCCAATCGTGGAAGCAGCTGGGGGACGAGGTGCAGGTGGTGGCGGTGGGCGAAGAAGAAGGCCTGGCCGAAGCCTGCCGCGAAACCGGCGCCCTGCACCTGCCGCAGGTGAAGCGCAATCAGCTCGGCACCCCCCTCATCGACTCGATCTTTGAACTGGGGCGCAGCGCCAACCAGTCGCCCCTGCTGGCCTATATCAACGCCGATATCCTCCTGCTGCCCGATTTCACCGAAAAAGTGCGCCAGGCCCTGGCCTGCTCAAAGCAGTTTTTGCTGGTGGGCCAGCGCTGGGACCTGGAAGTGACGGAGCGCCTCGATTTTACCGCGGACTGGGCAGCCAGCCTGGATGCCCGCCTGAAGGAAAACGGCAAACTGCACCCGCCGGCCGGCTCCGATTATTTTGTCTTTCCACGCGCCTGCTTTACGGAGATTCCGCGCTTTGCCATCGGCCGGGCTGGCTGGGACAACTGGATGATCTACGAGGCACGCCGCCGCGGCTGGGATGCCATCGACGCCACCCCCAGCATTCGCATTGTGCACCAGAACCACGATTACAGCCACCTGCCCAACGGCCAGCCGCATTACCGCCTGCCCGAATCGGGTGAAAACGTGCGCCTGGCAGGCGGCAAACGCACCATGTTCACCCTGGCCGATGTGAGCTGCGCGCTGCGCGGCGGCAGGCTGGAAGCCCTGCCCTTTTCGTGGCCGCGCTTCTGGCGCAGTATGGAAACCTTCCCCATCACTGCCCTGCGCGCGCCGCTGCTGCACCAGCTTTCCTTCGCCCTTTTCCACCCCACCAAAGCCTATTGGGAGGCGCGGGTGGCCTTTTCGCAGTGGCGGCGCGGGATTCGCGGCTGACCTGTGGTAAGATTAACAGTTCGAAACCGGAACACGGCTTTTTAGGAACCCTGATTTATGCGTATCGGTCAAAACCCCGCCAAATTTGTCAAACAGGTGGCCCGCCCCGAAGCGGTGACCCTGGCTGTGCTCACCTACATTCCCGCCCTCAGCGGTTTCTATGCCGAAACGCTGGAAGTGCTGAAGCTGTGCCTTAAAAGCCTGTGGGACAGCACCGACCAGCCCTACGACCTGATGATTTTCGATAACGGCAGCTGCCCCGAAGTGCAGGATGTGCTGCTCGATTACCAGCGCCAGGAAAAAATCCAATACCTGCTGCTCTCCAGCAAGAACCTGGGCAAGGGCGGCGCCTGGAATATCATCTTTGATGCCGCGCCGGGTGAATTTCTGGCTTATGCCGACAGCGACGTGCTGTTTTACCCCGGCTGGCTGACGCGCTCGCTGGAACTGCTCAACACCTACCCCAACGTGGGCATGGTCACCAGCCGGCCTTTCCGCACCCCGCCGGCCTACTACAGCCGCGGCCTGGAATGGGCGCGGAACACCCCCGGCGTGCAGGTGGAACAGGGACAGTTCATTCCCTGGCAAACCTTCCTGGAGTTCGATCTCAGCCTGGGGCAGGAAGAGGCGGAGATTCGTCAGCATTATGAAGCCACCCAGGATATTCGGGTGACCTACAACGGGGTTCCGGCCTTCCTGGGCGGCTCGCACTGGCAGTTTGTGGCGCGCAAAAGCGTGCTGAAGCAGTTTTTACCCTTCCAGATGGACCGCCCGATGGGCCAGGTGAAACAGCTCGACCAGCGCATGAACGACGCCGGTTACCTGCGCCTGATGCCCACCGACCCGCTGGTGATGAACATGAGCAACACCCTGCTCAACGTACCGGGGGCCGGCAAGGCCAGCACCCCGCCCCGGCAAAGCAGCCTGGCTCGCCGCTTCCTGCAGCTCGGCCCGGTCAAACGTTCTTTCTTATGGTTATACGACGCCATTTTCCGGTGGTATTTTGTGGAGAAATAGTTTGAACAAAAAACGTATCTTTATCAGCGCCGATCACGGCCTGGCAGTGGTTTATTTTTTGCAGAGTGATGTGGTGCCCACCCTGCTGGATGCAGGCGTGGACGTGGTGGTGCTGACCGACGACAGCCTCAAAGAGCAGATCACGCGCCGCTTTGGCCGTCCGGGGCTGACGGTGGAAGGGCTGCGCCTGCACGAAGCACGCCATTACAGTGAAACGGTGGAACGCGAGCGCCAGTGGTGGCTGCAGTTCCTGCGCCGCGTGGGCAGTTCCAACCGCATCAACACCGAGGCCATGGACAGCTACATCCGCCAGGTGGCGGTGGAAGAATCGAACCGCCGGCGCGTGTTCATGCCGCTGGCCTGGGGCATGATCGGCCTGCTGCGCCGCTCGCCGGGCATCCGCCGCCGGCTGGTGGCCTCGCAGCAGCGCTACATCACCCACATTTATGACGATCTGTTTGATCAATACCAGCCCGACCTGGTGGTGGCCAGCACCCCCGGCTGGCGCTTTGACCGCTACCTGCTGCGCGAAACCGATGCCCGCGGCATCCGCACGGCGGCCGTGGTGGTAGGCTGGGATAATCCCTCCAGCTACAGCCTGCCTGGCGCGCGTGTGGATTGGATCAACTGCTGGTCGCAGCTCCAGAAAGACGAACTGGTTTTGGGCTCCGACTGGGATCCGGCGCGCGTCCACATTGGCGGCATTCCCTCCTATGATGGTTATTTCCGCAAGGAATGGCTGATGCCGCGTGACGACTATTTCCGCCTGCACAACCTCGATCCGCAGCGCAAACTGATCTCGTTTGCCTGCAGTTTCGTCTCCTTCTCGCCCAATTTGCAGGATGTGGAAGCCCTGGCGCGGCTGGTCAGCGGCGACGCCCTGGCCGAACCCGCGCAGCTGCTCATCCGCCTGCACCCCAACCACTTCTGGAATGTGCCGCTTTACCAGAAGGAGGCCGATGAAATGCGCCGCCTGGCCCGCGAACTGCCCCATGTGCACCTGGTGGAACCGGTGCCGCTGGGCGGCGAGCTGGGCTACTATTCCGGCGAAGATATGCCGGAAAAAGCTTCCATGATGGCCTATTCCGACGTGTTCACCACCGTCTATTCCACCATGGTGGTGGAGGCGGCCGTGCAGGACCGGCCGATTGTCAGCGCCTGCATTGACGCCCCCGGCGGCTGGAACACACCGCGCAAATATTCCCTGCCGCTGTCGCAAATTGGCAACTGGCCCACCCACCAGCGCTTCCGCGAGGCGCGGGCCGGGCGCGTGGCCACCACCGAAGCCGAACTGCGCGAAGCCCTCAACATGTATCTGAAGGACCCCAGTGTGGACCGCGAACAGCGGGCCGCCTTTATCGCTCGTGAATGCACCCATGTGGATGGCAGCGCCGGCCGCCGTACAGGCGAATACCTGGCCGGGCTGCTCAAACTTGATAAACCAGGAGCCTGATATGCGATTTTTGATTGCCGGTCTGGGTTCAATTGGCCGCCGCCACCTGCGCAACCTGCTGGCGCTGGGCGAAGAGGATATTCTCCTTTACCGCACCCACCGCAGCACCCTGCCTGATGACGAGCTGAGCCGCTTTCCGGTGGAGACCGATTTGAGCGCCGCGCTGGCTCATAAGCCAGATGCGGTGATCATTTCCAACCCCACCTCGCTGCACATGGATGTGGCTCTGCCGGCTGCCGAGGCCGGCTGCGCCCTGTTCCTTGAAAAGCCCATTTCGCACAACCTTGAGCGCATGGACCAGCTTGAAGCGGCCCTGCAAAACAGTGGAAAACCGGCCCTGGTGGGCTTCCAGTTCCGCTTCAACCCCGGCCTGCGGACCGTGCGCCAGATGCTGGATGAACAGCGCATCGGCCGGCCGCTTAGTGTGCGCGCCCACTGGGGCGAATACCTGCCCGGCTGGCACCCCTGGGAAGATTACCGCCAATCGTACAGCGCGCGCGCTGACCTGGGCGGCGGGGTGGTGCTGACCCTCAGCCACCCGCTCGATTACCTGCGCTGGCTGCTGGGCGAAGCCGAACTGCTGGCAGCGGTCACCGCGCAGCTGGGCGGGCTGGATGTGCAGGTGGAAGACACCGCCGAAATGCTCTTCAGCTTTGAAAGCGGCGCCCTGGGCAGTCTGCACCTCGATTACAATCAGCGCCCCGCCTCGCACTGGCTGGAGATCACCGGCAGCGAAGGCATGCTGCGCTGGGAAAACGCCGACGCCAGCGTGAAATGGATCAACCTCAAAACCGGGCAGTGGCAGACCGTGGCCGCGCCGGAGGGTTTTGAACGCAATGTGATGTTTTTGGACCAGATGGCACATTTCCGCGCCGTGGTGCGCGGCGAAGCGCAGCCCATTTGCACCCTGCAGGACGGCCGCCGCGCCCTTGAACTGGCCCTGCAAGTTCTGGATAAAGGAATAAAACGATGAGCACCATTCAAGAAAAATTTGATCTGAGCGGCCGCGCCGCTGTTGTCACCGGCGGAGCCGGCCTGCTGGGCACCGAATTCTGCCGCACCCTGGCCGAAGCCGGGGCGGGCGTGGTGGTGGCCGATTTGAATGCCGAAGCCGCCGAAAAGACCGCTGAAGGCCTGCGCCAGAAGGGTTTCAAGGCCGTTGCGGCTGGCGTCAATGTCACCGACCCGGCCTCCACCGCGGCAATGGTGGAAGCGACCCTCAAAGCCTTTGGCCGGCTGGATGTGCTGGTGAACAGCGCCGCCATGGACCCCAAGTTTGATCCGCAGAACCAGGACAAACAGGGCGCCAACGCCTTTGAAACCTACCCGCTGGAATCATGGAGCCAGGCTTTGCACGTGAACCTGACCGGCATGTTCCTCTGCTGCCAGGCGGCGGTTAAACCGATGCTGGCGCAAAACAGCGGCTCCATCATCAACATCTGCTCCACCTACGGCCTGGTGGGTCCCGACCAGCGCATTTATGAACGCCCCGGTCAGCCCAAATCCTTCAAGCCAGTCTACTATTCGGTCACCAAATCGGGCGTGATGGGCTTCACCCGCTACCTGGCCACCTATTATGCCGGCAAACCCATCCGCGTCAACGCCCTCACCCCCGGCGGCGTGTACAACAACCACGACGAAACCTTCACCGCCAATTATTCCGCCCGCACCGTCATCGGCCGCATGGCTCACCGCGATGAAATGAACGGCGCCCTGCTGTTCCTGGCCTCTGACGCCAGCTCCTACATGACCGGCTCGAATGTGGTGGTGGATGGAGGCTGGACGGCATGGTAAGCGGCAAGCGACCCGAAGTGCTGGCCATCATCCCGGCGCGCGGCGGCTCAAAAGGCATTCCGCGCAAGAATATCCGCGTCTTTTCGGGCGCGCCGCTGATTGCTTACAGCATTGCCGCCGGTCTGCAGGCCGAAACCGTCACCCGCACCCTCGTTTCGACCGATGACGAGGAAATTGCAGCGGTGGCCCGCCAGTGGGGCGCTGAAACGCCCTTTCTGCGCCCGGCGGAATTGGCCCAAGACCAGACCACCGACCTGCCGGTGTTTGAACATGCCCTGAACTGGCTGGCGGAACACGAAGATTACCACCCCGATGTGGTGGTGCAGCTGCGCCCCACCTCGCCGGTGCGCCCGGTGGGCCTGGTGGATGAAGCGGTGCGCCTGCTGCTCGACCACCCTGAGGCCGATTCGGTGCGCGGCGTGGTTCCGGCCGGGCAAAACCCGCATAAGATGTGGCGGGTGAATGAAACCACCGGGCAGATGATCCCCCTGCTGCAGGTGGACGGTGTGGCCGAGCCTTACAATGCTCCGCGCCAGATTTTGCCCCCCGTGTACTGGCAGACCGGGCATATTGACGCCATCCGCCCCGCCGCCATCCTCGAAAAAGCCTCCATGAGCGGCGAGGTCATCCTCTCCGTGAAGGTGGAGCCGCGCTTCACCGTGGATATTGACAACGTGTGGGACTGGCAGCGCGCCGAATGGCTGGTGCGCGAAGGCGGCCTCAAAATGGTGCGCCCGGTTTCGGGCTCGCGCCCCTGGCCGCAGAGACCCGCCCTGCTGGTGATGGATTTTGACGGCGTGCTGACGGATAACCGCGTTTGGGTGGATGAAAACGGCCGCGAAATGGTGGCTGCCAACCGCTCAGACAGCATGGGCCTCAACCTGCTGCGCGCCGCCGGCGTACCGGCCGTCGTCATTTCAAAGGAAACCAACCCGGTGGTGGCCGCGCGCTGTAAAAAAATCAACGTGCCCTGCCTGCAAAAAGTAGATGACAAACCCGCGGCGCTCAAAGCGTATCTGGAAGAGCACCACATTGCCGCGCAGGATGTCATTTATATCGGTAACGACACCAACGACCTGCCCTGCTTCCCGCTGGTGGGTTTTGCCGTCTCGGTGGCCGACGGCCACCCCCAGGTGCGCGCTGCTGCCGACCATGTGCTCAGCCTTAACGGCGGGCACGGCGCTGTGCGCGAACTGTGCGACCTGATTATGGAACGGATTAAATAAGGAGTTTAACATGGCAAGAGAAATTAAAATTGGCGACCGCATGGTTGGCGATGGACATCCGGTTTACACCGTGGCTGAAATTGGCATCAATCACAACGGCAGCCTGGACCTGGCCAAAAAGATGATGGCGGCCGCCTATCACAGCGGTCTGGATGCGGTCAAATTCCAGAAACGCACCCCCGAACTGTGCGTGCCGCCCGACCAGCGCGGCCAGATGCGCGATACCCCCTGGGGTTACATTTCCTACCTCGATTACCGTTACAAGGTGGAATTTGGCCTCGAGGAATACCGCGAAATTGACCGCTACAGCAAGGAACTGGGCATCACCTGGTTTGCCTCGGTGTGGGATGAACCCTCGGTGGAATTCATGGAGCAGTTCAAGCCGGTGGCCTATAAGATCCCCTCGGCTTCGCTGACCGATCACAGCCTGCTGCGCTGCCTGCGCGCCACCGGCCGCCCGCTGATCCTTTCCACGGGCATGTCGAGCATGGAACAGATTCATGCTGCCGTTGGCGTGCTGGGGCTCGATAACATGATGATCACCCACACCACCAGCACCTATCCCTGCGACCCCAACGAACTGAACCTGCGCATGATTCAGACCCTGCGCCAGGTTTTTCCCTGCCCCATCGGTTATTCCGGCCACGAAGTCGGCCTGATCCCTTCGGTGGTGGCGGTTTCCATGGGCGCCAGCCTGATCGAACGGCACATCACCCTCGACCGCGCCATGTGGGGCTCTGACCAGGCGGCCTCGGTGGAACCGGGCGGCTTTGAAAAGCTGGTCAAATACATCCGCGTCACCGAACAGGCGCTGGGCGACGGGCAAAAAGTCGTTTACGAAAGCGAAAAGCCCTCCATGCGCAAACTGCGCCGGGTGCAATAAGCCGCATGCTCGAAAAGATCAAGTCGTTTACCCGGGGACATCTGCGCTGGCGCTGGGTGCGCTGGCAGAATGACCGGCGCATCGAAGCCCTGGCGGCTCAGGTGAAGTCTGCCAGCCAGCCCGCGCCGGATGTACGCCCTGTGGTGTTCTTCAACGCTTCCACCCGTCTGAGCGGCCTGAGCCTCAACGCAGCCTACAACCTGCTCACGGCCTGGTCGCTGCGCCTGAGCGGCGTGCCGGTGGTGCATTTTGCCTGCCGCGCCGGGCTGGAGCAGTGCGTTCTGGGTCTCAACCGCGAAGATCTGGCGGCGGCTCCGCCCTGCCGCGCCTGCCTGGCGCAGTCGCAGGCGGTGTATGCCCACGCCGATGTGCGCTGGCTGGAAAAAGGCCGCGACGCTGCCCTGGAAGCCGCCCTGCGAGACCTGCCGCTGGAGGCACTGCTGGCCTTCACCTGGCAGGAGGTGCCGCTGGGCGAGCTGGCCCTGCCGGCCCTGCGCTGGACCCTGCGCCGCCACCACCTGCCCGATACGGACGAGGTGCGCGGGGTGGCGCGGCGTTTCATGCTGGGCGCCTGGCAGGTGACCTGCGCCTTCAACCGCCTGCTGGATGAGGTGAAGCCGCAGGCAGTGGTGGTGTTCAACGGCATGTTCTACCCTGAAGCTGCCACCCGCCGGGCGGCCCGCCAGCGCGGACTGCCTGTGTTCTCGCACGAGGTGGGCCTGCAGCCTTTCAGCGCCTATTTCACCCCCGGCGAAGCCACCGCCTACCCAATTGACATTCCCGCCGATTTTGAGCTTTCGGCAGCGCAAAATCAGCAGCTCGACGCCTACCTGGCCAGGCGCTTCAAAGGCGATTTCAGCATGGCGGGCATCCGCTTCTGGCCTGAAATGACCGGCCTGAGCCCTGAATTTGAGGCCAAAGCCGCCGCCTTCCGCCAGGTTGTGCCGGTGTTCACCAATGTCATATTCGACACCAGCCAGCCGCATTCCAACGTGGTCTTTCCGCACATGTTTGCCTGGCTGGACGAGGTGCTGGCGCTGGCCGAAAGCCGCCCCGATACCCTGTTTGTCATCCGCGCGCACCCCGATGAAAGCCGCCCCGGCAAGGAAAGCCGCGAAAGCGTGGGCGCCTGGGCCGCTGAGCGCCAGGTGAGCCGCCGCGACAACGTGGTTTTTGTCGAGTCGAATCAGCCGTTCAGCTCGTATGAGATGATTCAGCGCGCCAAGTTTGTGATGATCTACAACTCCACCATCGGCCTCGAAGCTGCCATCATGGGCGCGGCGGTGCTGTGCGCTGGCAAGGCGCGCTTCACCCAGTACCCCACGGTGTTCTTCCCCGCCACGGTGGATGACTTCCGCCAGACGGCGCAAGATTTTCTGGCCGCCGAAAAGGTCAGCCCGCGCCCCGAATTTGCGCGCAACGCCCGCCGTTTTCTCTATTACCAGCTCTACCGCACCTCGCTGCCTTTCGACGCCTGGCTGGAAGAAGACGGCATCTGGCGCGGCTTTGTGCGCCTGAAGCCCTTCGGCATCAAAGAGCTGCTGCCGGGCGCTTCCAAAACCATGTCGGTGATTGCCGACGGCATTTTGCGCGGCGGAACTTTCCTGCTGGATGAGGAACCCTGCGCCAAGGAGTGATTCCATGAAACCTGAAATTGCCGCCCTGGTGCCCATGCGCCACCATTCGGTGCGCGTGCCAGGCAAAAACTACCGCCCGCTGGCAGGCAAACCCCTCTTTCACCACATTATCCACACCCTGCAGGCCTGCCCGGAGATCGCCAAAATTGTGGTGGATACCGACAGCCCTGAAGTGATGGACGGACTGCGCCAGCACTTCCCCGAGGTAATCATCATTGACCGTCCGGAAGAGCTGCGCGCCGACACTCTGCCGATGAACGAGATTTTGCTCTACGACACAGGACTGGTGCAGGCGGATCTCTATCTGCAGACGCACAGCACCAATCCCCTGCTCAAACCGCAGACCGTTTCGCGCGCCATTCAGACCCTGTTGAAAGATTACCCCACCTTCGACTCGCTCTTTTCGGTGACGCGCCTGCAAACCCGCCTGTGGGACGGCCTGGTGCGTCCGGTGAACCACAACCCGGCCATTTTGCTGCGCACGCAAGACCTGCCCCCCATTTACGAAGAAAATTCGTGTCTCTATATCTTCACCCGCCAGACCCTGGTTTCGCGGCGCAACCGCCTCGGCGAGCGCCCCTATATGTTCGAAATGGACGCCGACGAAGCCTGGGATATTGACGATGAGCTGGATTTTGCCATCAGCGACTTTTTGCTCAGCCGGAGTGAAAAATGAGCCTCACTGTTTTGCTTTCTGCCCCCTATATGCTTCCCTTTGTGGATCGCTTTAAGCCGCAGCTTGAAGGCTACGGGCTTAACGTGATTGTGCCCGAAGTGCACGAACGCCTCGGCGAAGAAGAAATTCTGGCCTATGCCGGCCAGTTTGACGCCACCATTTGCGGCGATGACCGCTACACCCCGCGCGCGCTGCAGGCCTGCGCCCCGCGCCTGAAGGTCATCTCCAAATGGGGCACCGGCATCGATTCCATTGACCGCGAAGCCGCGGCTGCCCTGGGTATTCAGGTGCGCAATACCCCCAACGCCTTCACCCTGCCCGTTTCAGACAGTGTGCTGGGCTACATTCTCAGTTTTGCCCGCCGCCTGCCGTGGATGGACCGCGCAATGAAAGACGGCGTGTGGCAGAAGCTGCCCGGCCGCTCGCTTTCTGAATGCACCCTCGGCGTGATTGGGGTGGGCAACGTGGGCAAGGCCGTGCTGCGCCGCGCCCGCGCTTTTGGCCTGAAACTGCTTGGCAACGATATTGCCCCCATTGCCCCCGATTTTATCCTCGAAAACGGCATCGAGATGGTTTCGCTGCCCGAACTGCTGTCGCGTGCTGATTTTATCAGCGTCAACTGCGACCTGAACCCCACCAGCCGCCACCTGATCAACCCGCAAACCCTGGCGCTGGTGAAGCCCGGCGCGGTGCTGATTAACACCGCCCGCGGCCCAATTGTGGACGAACCGGCCCTCATCGCCGCCCTGCAGGAAGGACGGCTGGCCGGAGCAGCCCTGGATGTATTCGAGGTGGAGCCTTTGCCCCTCGACAGCCCGCTGCTGAAGATGGACCAGGTGATGCTGGCGGCGCACAACTCCAATTCCAGCCCGGCCGCCTGGGAACGCGTACATCTCAACACCATCAAAAACCTGCTTGAAGGCCTCTGCATTCCTGCCTAGAGACCGCTGCAACCCAAAGGAGAATCTCATGCAAACTGAAACCGAAAACCGCTCTGTGTTGATTACCGGCGTCGGCGGCGGCATTGGCCGCGCCACCCTCAAACTGTTCTCAGACGCAGGCTGGTATGTCATCGGTGTGGACCGCAAGGATTTTGGCGAGGGTTTCCCGGCGCGCGGCCACTTCATCCGCGCAGATATTTCCAACCCGGCGGATATCCACCTGATCTACGAACAGGCGCACACCTGCGTGGAAAAGCTCGACGCCGTGGTCAACAACGCCGCCGTGCAGGTGGCCCGCCCGCTGGTCGAAACCACCATTGAAGAATGGGATATGGTGATGAATTCCAACCTGCGCTCGGTGTTCCTGGGCGCCAAGCTGGCCTTTCCCCTGCTGAAGGCAGCCGGGGCCAGCGCCATTGTCAACGTCTCGTCGGTGCATGCCGTGGCCACCTCGGCCAACATCGCCGCCTATGCCGCCAGCAAGGGCGGCCTGCTGGCGCTCACCCGCGCCATGGCCATCGAATTTGCCCCGGATAACATCCGCGTCAACGCCATTTTGCCCGGCGCCGTGGATACCCCCATGCTGCGCGCCGGTCTGGACCGCGGCCACCTGGGGGGCGAGAGTGTGACCGCCCGCCTGGACAACCTGGCCCGCAAGACCGTCAACGGGCGCATTGGCACCCCTGAAGAAATTGCCCACGCCATCTACTTCCTGGCCGACAACACCCAATCCTCCTTCATGACCGGCCAGGGCATGCTGATTGACGGCGGCGCCACCGCCCGCCTGAGCACGGAATAAACCGCATGGACCGCCAGAAGTACAAACGTTACGTGCCGCGCCCGCTTTGGAAGCTGGGCTCAGATGCCTACTGGTGGTGGCACAACCGCGGCCGCCACGAAACCGCGCGCATCTTCTCCGGCGAATGGTCGCAAAATGTGGCCCGCCTGCGCGCCTACAAGGATATTCACGCCGGCAAACGCTGCTTTCTCATCGGCAACGGCCCCAGCCTGCGCCAGACCGATATGAGCCTGATTAAGAATGAATATTCCATCGGACTCAACCGTCTCTATATGGCTTTTGAAGAGCTGGGCTTCAGCACCACCTACCTGGTTTCGGTCAACGACCTGGTGCTGGAACAGTGCGCGGCCGATTTTTCGGCCCTCAAAATGCCCTGCTTCTTCTCGTGGCGCGCCCGCCGCTGGCTGAAAGCCAGCCCCACCCTGCATTTTCTGGATACCGATTACACTGGCCCCGAAAATTTCAGCGGCGACGCCACCGGCCGCCTGTTTGAAGGCTTCACGGTCACCTATGTGGGCATGCAGCTCGCCTTCTATATGGGCTTCACCGAGGTTATCCTCATTGGCGTGGATCACAATTTCACCACCAAGGGACCGGCCAACACCACCGTCACCTCGCAGGGCGATGACCCCAACCATTTCTCGCCGGGTTATTTCGGCAAGGGGTTCCGCTGGCAGCTGCCTGACCTGGAAGGCTCGGAGCGCGCTTATATCCTGGCGCGTGAAGCCTACGCAAAGGCCGGGCGGCGCATTGTGGATGCCACTGTGGGCGGCAAACTGACCATCTACCCAAAAGTGGATTACCTGGGCCTGTTCAATAAAGCAAAGTAAACCTTCGATGCGGAAATTAAAGGGCTGCCTATGTGGGTGATTTTGCCGGCTGCGTTTTTTGCGCTGCTGTGGCTGCACTGCACTCGCACGGATGGCTGGCGCGCGGCCTGGCTCAAAGCCGCCGCAGTGACCGCCGCCTGGGCAGCCCTTTCCGCCGAGGGCCTCAGCCTGCTGGGCGCGCTGCGCCCTGAAGGGCTGCTGGTGGCCTGGGCGGTCCCGCTGGTCAGCCTGGCTCTGGCCAGTTTCAAAATGGGCGTGCCGCGCCTGCGCTGGCCAGTTTTTTCCCGTTGGGAGAAATTTCTGCTGGCCGGGCTGGCACTCTGGCTGGGGGCAGTGCTCACCGCCGCCCTGCTGGCGCCGCCCAACACCAATGATTCCCTCACCTATCACCTGCCGCGAGTGATGCACTGGCTGCAAAACGGCAGCCTGGAGCACTACTTCACCGGCAATGACCGCCAGCTCTGGAATCCGCCGGGCGCTGAATTGTTGATTCTGCACCTGGTGGGCCTGAGCGGTGGGGATGCGCTGGCCAACCTGCCGCAGTGGTTCAGCCTGCTGGGCATTGTTCTGGGCGCCAGCCTGCTGGCGCAGGAACTGGGCGCCGGCCGGCGCGGCCAGTGGGCGGCGGCCCTCTTTGCCGCCACCCTGCCCATGCTGATTTTGCAGGCCAGCAGCACCCAGAACGACGCTGTGACGGCCTTCTGGGCGCTGGCCCTGGCCTGGTGGGTGGTGCGCGCCCTGCGCGGGCCGCTGAACTTCAGCGGCTGGCTGCTGTTTTCGCTGACCGCCGCGCTGGGCGTGCTCACCAAGGGCACCTTCTATGCCTTCGCCGCGCCGCTGCTGGCCTGGCTGCTGCTGGGGCTGCTGCGCCAGCGCCGCTTTGCCGAGCTGCGCTTTGTGCTGCTGGGGGCGGCCGTGGTGCTGCTGCTCAACGGCGGGCTGTGGTCGCGCAACCTGCAGTTGTATCATTCACCGCTGGGGCCGGGGGTGAGCGACCTGGGCAACGAAGCTCCGGGCCTGGCCTCGCTGGTGTCCATCACCCTGAAAAATGCCGCCGCCCAGAGCGCCGCGCCCCTGGGGCGCATCAACCAGGCGGTTTACAGCGCGGTGGAAGCCCTGCACAACCTGCTGGGCATGGATTTGAACGATCCGCGCACCAGCTTTCGCGATTTTGCCATCCAGCTCAACCTCACCAGTGAAGATTACGCGGTCAACCCGCTGCATTTCTGGCTGCTGTGGCTGGCCTGCCTCAGCGCGTGGCTGAAGCCGCGCCTGAAGGACAATGCCGCCTGCGCGCTGGCGCTGCTGGCGTGTTTCCTGCTCTTTTCGCTGCTGTTCAAATGGCAGCCCTGGGGCGGCCGCCTGATTCTGCCGTTTTTTGTGCTGGGGGCGCCGCTGGCCGGGGCCGAGCTGGAACGCCGCACCGCAGGAAAGCGCGCCGCCGCAGCGGGCTGGGCCGGGCTGGCCCTGCTGGCGCTGATCGGCCTGCAGCCGCTGCTTTATAACAGCGCCCGTCCCCTGCTGCCCGCCGGCGAAAACCGCCTGACCGTGTTCAGCGCATCGCGCCAGGATTTGCTGTACATCAATGCCCCCGAGCTGCGCTCATCCTATGAGGAACTGGCCCGCTGGGTGAAGGTGACGCGCTGCGACCGCCTGGGGCTGCTGCTGAACCCTTCAGATAATGAATATGTGCTCTGGGCGCAGCTTTCACCGGGCGCGCAGGGCGTTGAAATCCGCCATCTCGACCCGCCTCAGCCGCTCAACGGCCCCTGGCAGCCCTGCGCCGTGATGGTGGCAGATACGGAATTCGATGAAACCCGCCTGCCGGGTTATGGACTGGCTGAATCCCGCCTGGGAGTCCGCCTTTTTGTTCTGAACGAATTATTACCTTTAATCCGATGAACCAACCCCTTGTTTCCATTATCACCCCGTCTTACCAGCAGGCGCGCTACCTTGAGCAAACCCTGACCACCGTCCTGTTCCAGGATTACCCGCGCATCGAATACCTTGTGGTTGACGGCGGCTCGCGCGACGGCAGCCCTGAAATCATTGCCCGCCACGCCGACCGCCTGGCCTGGTGGGTTTCGGAAAAAGATAAGGGGCAGGCCGATGCCATCAACAAAGGCTTCCGGCGCGCCACAGGTGAAATTGTGGCCTGGCTCAACTCGGATGACCTTTATTACACGCCTCAGGTGGTCAGCCACGCCGTGCAGGCTCTGCTGGATCACCCCGAAGCGGGCATGGTCTACGGCGATGGGGTGATGGTGGATTCGGAAGGCTGCCTGCTCGACTGGCATCCCTACCCGCAGTACACCGCCCGCGACCTGCTGGGTTTCAACGTGCTGCTGCAGCCGGCGGTGTTCATGCGCAAACAGGCGCTTGAAGACGCCGGCTACCTGCGCGACACCTCGCACTGCGTGTTCGACCATGAACTGTGGATTCGCATCGCGGCGCGGCGCCCGGTGGTGCATGTGCCCGAAACCTGGGCTGTGGAACGCACCCACGCCGAAGCCAAAACCGCCGCGCAGCCGATGGCCTTTGTAAAGGAAGCCCTGCGCCTGGTTGAAATAATGCGCGAAGAGGAAGAATTCAAGCCTATTTTTGCCCGCGAGGGACGCGCCATTGACGCCGGACTGCACATTTTTGCCGGCCGGCGCATGATTGACGCCGGGCTGTTCCGCGAGGCGGTGGGCGAATTTGGCCAGGCCCTGCGCCTGGATGCGCCGCGCGCCCTGCGTTTCTGGTACAAAATGGTGCAGGCCGCCGGCGGATCCATCGGGTTGGGAAAGCTCTTCCTGGCCTACCGCAGCCTGCGCCGCAAAAGCCAGCACGGCGGGCAGCGCCTTTCGGTCACCCCGCAGGGCATCACCTGGGTGCAGGATGCCGGAAAGGACGCCCAATGAAAACCTTACTGGCCTGGCTGCGCCGCCGGACGGTGCCCCTGCTGGCGGCCCTGATTCTGTTGATTGGCCTGGGCGTGCGCCTGGTGGATGTGACCGATGCGCCCTTTGATTTCCACCCCACGCGCCAGCTTCTGGATGCCATCATCGCCCGCGGCATGTACTACGCCATGCAGCCCAACGCCGATCCGGCTCTGCGCGATGCCGCTGTAGGCATGTGGCGCTCGGGCGAGGTGTACGAGCCGCCCATTTTGCAGGGCCTCACCGCGCTGAGCTACCTGGCCGCCGGAAAGGAACTGCTGTGGCTGGGCCGGGTGTGGACGGTTTTCTTCTGGATGCTGGGCGGCCTGCCGCTTTTCTGGCTGGCCAAAAAGCTCAGTTCTCAGGCCGGGGCGCTGACCACCCTGGCAGTTTATGCCTTCCTGCCCTTTGCCATCACCGCCAGCCGCTCCTTCCAGCCAGATCCCTTGATGGTTTGCTGCGAGCTGTGGGCCATCTGGGCGCTGGTGCGCTGGGGGCAGCGCCTGAGCTGGCGGAATGCCGCTCTGGCAGGCGGGCTGTGCGGCCTGGCCCTGCTGGTGAAAGTCACCGCCGCGCCGCTGCTGATCGGCGCAACTCTGGCAGTGATTTTCTTCGAGGCGGGGCTTAAAAAAGCCTGGCAGAGCCGCCAGCCCCTGCTGGTGGCCCTTCTGGCCGGCCTGCCCGCTGTGATCTACTACCTGATCGGGCTGGGCAGCGGCTCCACCGGCTATTTCAGCTATTGGACGCTCTCGCTGTTCCGCATTTTTCTCACCGGCTCCTTCTACGGCGACCTGATCAAGCTGCTGGGGTCGCTCTTCCCGCTGATCATGCTGGCCGCCGCTTTTGCCGGGCTGTGCCTGGCGGCAAAGCCGCTGCGCCGCCTGCTCTGCGGGCTCTGGCTGGGTTACCTGAGCTATATGCTGCTTTTCCCCTACCAGATCACCACCCATGAGTATTATCACCTGCAGATGGTCCCGCTGGTGGCGCTTTCACTGGCGAGCATCGGCGAGGCCGTTTGGGCGCGCCTGCAGCAGACCGAATGGATCTGGCGGGCGGCCTGCCTGGGGGTGATTTTGCTGTTTGCGGCTTATTCGCTGTATCTCAATGTGCGCGTGCTGCAGGCCTTTGATTACCGCGGCGAGGCCGCCGGCTGGACGCGCATGGGTGAGGAACTGCCGCGCGACGGGGTCATGGTCGGGCTGGTGCATGCCTACGGCTTCCCGCTCAATTATTACGGCTGGGTGGGGGTGCGCAGCTGGCCCACGGTGGCCGATATGGGCGTGCAGACCCTCACCGGCAGCAGCAGCGCCACCTTTGAGGCGCGCTTTGCCGAAATGACGCGCGGCGCGCGCTACTTCCTCGTCACCCTGAAGGATGAGTTGGACGCCCAACCCGAGCTGAAAGCCTACCTGAACGACCATTACCCGCTGACGGAAGGCGATGGATACTGGCTGTATGATCTCTCAAAACAGAAATAGCAGCGCCATTGCAGGAAATGATTTCCACCATGCGTTTGAAGTTAACTTTTAACCGTTTTTTGTCCGCCCTTCAGCATCCAGCCTTCTGGGTTTATGTCATCCAGGCCATGCTGATCTCGGCGGTGTTTCTGCCCAACCTGTGGGAGATGAACCTGTGGGATGAATCTGCCTATATCTACAGCGGTTATACCCTGCTCACCAAAGGCTACCTGACCATTTATGCTTTCAGCCCGCTGATCAGCATGTTCTATGCCCTCACTGGCCTGCCCTTCCTTTCCAGTCCTTTCTGGCTGGTGTTGAGCTGCTCGCTGGGGCGCTTTTTGCTCTTCACCCTGCTCTTCACCGGCGGCTACCTGGCGGCCGCCAGCCTCAAGCGCTACGGCAGCCATTGGGCTGTGCTGGGCCTGCTGGCCGGCACGCCCATCCTGATGGAAATGTACAACTATCCCACCGATCCGCTGTTTGCTTCCATGTCAGCGCTGGGGTTCTGGCAGTTCATGACCTGGTATCACAGCCGCAAAACCCAAAATCTGGCCCTGGCATCGACCTTTTTGGGGCTCAGCGCCCTGGCGCGCAACGACGGCCTGGTGATTTTTGCCGCCATGAGCCTGGCCGTGCTGGTTTTCTCGTGGAAACAGCCGCGCCGCTGGCAGAGCTGGCTGGCTGCCGCCCTGCCTTTCCTCGTGCTGGTGGCGGGATATATTTTGCTGCGCGGCGCCGTCACCGGCGACTTCAACCCCGGCACCCTGGAGCGCACCTACGATAATTTTGAATCCGGCCAGGAAATCATCCTTTCCTCAAAAGGTGAATATTCAGCCACCATTGAAGCCTACCTGGCGGCACGGGAAGCCTTTGGCACACCCGAAGAGAACCATTACAGTGTCTTCAATGCCATTCAGCGCAACCCGCCGGTCTATCTGGCGCGCATGCGGGCGCTGCTGGCCAGTCTGCCGCTGACCGCGGCCCGCGCCTACGGGGCGCGCTTTGTGCTGCTGCTGGGAGTGCTGGTGCTGCGCGGGGTGATCCACCTGCTGCGCCAGCGCAAAGGCGTGGTGCTGCTCATCTGTCTCATCTGGCTTTCGCCGCTGGCGGTGGGCCTGGTGAACACGATGATCCGTGTGGGCTACCTGCGCCTGCCTTATTTTGTGCTGATGGCCCTGGCCAGCCTGGGGGCGGGCGCGCTTCTGAGCGACCTGGCCAGCCGCCGCGGGCAGGTCATTTGGGGCGGGCTGCTGCTGGGGCTGGTGGCCTTCACCCTCTGGCAGGATGCCCTTTCAATGCTCACCGGCCTGCTGGCAGCGGCTGCAGGTCTGATCCTGCTGCGGGTCTTTCAATTCCGTTGGCAGGGGCGGCGGCTCTGGCCGGCCCTGGTGCTGCTGGTGGTGCTCGGGTTGGGCTGGGGCCTGCACGGGCCCTTCCCCGGGTTTAAATGGCGCACCCTGGGCGAAGCCGGTCCTGAGGTCGCCTCAGCCTTTCTCTACCGTCTGCTGCCCGAAGATTCACTGGTGCTTTCAGGCGTGCCGGGGCCGGTGTGGATGGCGCGCATGACCTTTGCCGGGCTGAACGCCACCGATGTGCCTGATTTTGCCTCAGCCGGCGAGTTTTTGACCTGGATGCGTGCCCAGGATATCAAAGCAGTCTATGTAGACCCCTCCATGTCTCCGCATTTCAGGGAAATGGTGGACAACCTGCAGGGCAATGGATTGGAACTGGTCTACACCACCGACCAGCGCTATTACCAGATTTTACTGGTCAAATAACCTGCCAGGGATTAGAATCAAGCGAAAAGGCGCAAAATTCACCCGCCGTCAGCGCCGCCCGGCCAAACAGGAAAACAGTTAATTTATGAATCAAACCGACCTTCCGCTGGTATCCATCATCACCCCCTCGTATAATCAGGCGCGCTTCCTCGAAGCGACGATAAAGTCGGTGCTGGAGCAGGATTATCCCAACATCGAATATATCGTGGTGGATGGCGGCTCAACCGATGGCAGCACGGAGATTCTGCGCCGCTATGCAGACCGCCTGGCCTGGTGGGTTTCGGAAAAAGACAAGGGGCAGACGGACGCCATCAACAAAGGCTTTGCCCGCGCCAAAGGCAGCATTCTGGCCTGGCTCAACTCGGATGATGTTTATCTGCCAGGGGCCGTGCGTGAGGCAGTGACTTACCTGCAGGCGCACCCTGAAGCCGGCATGGTGTACGGCGACGCCAACTTCATTGATGAAAACGGCGTTGAAATTGGGCGCTTCCCCGGCGCGCAGACCGATTACCGCCGCCTGCGCCAGGGATATGTGCATGTGGCCCAGCAGTCATCCTTCTTCCGCGCCAGCCTGTGGCAGCAGGTGGGTCCGCTGGACCCCAGTTTCTACTTTGCCATGGATTACGACCTGTGGGTGCGCCTGGCTGCACGCGCCCCGCTGGTTTACCTGCCGCGCCTGTGGGCCAGTTTCAGGCTGCACGGCGATGCCAAGACCATTGCCGCCGACGCGCGCTGCTGGCCAGAAATGCTGCGCGTCCACTACCGCGACGGGGGCAGCTGGTTCTCGGTGATCACGGCCAAATACGTTCTGCGCAAGCTGGCCGCCCCGTTGATCAACTGGCAGCGCCGCAAACTGATCGAAAAAACGCGTAAAAAATGAAGCTTTTGCCCGGTTTTGACGTATACTAGATTAACAGGCCCCGTTGAAGGGTTTTTTGCCCTGCTGCCAGGGCATCCCATATGCAGGAGTGTGTCTGATGGCCGATCAAAAAAACAACCGTTCGATTCAAAACTATGGGCAGGGCTTTTTCGGTGGCATCACCCAGGAAGCCAAATTAATTGTGCGCCTGATGGGCGACAAAAGAGTCAACTTGCTGCTCAAAGCCATGCCGGTGGCCACCCTGGCTTATCTGATCATTCCCGATATTCTCCCCGGTCCCATTGATGACGCCGCGCTGATCTGGCTGGGTTCCTATCTGTTTGTGGAACTCTGCCCGCCGGATGTGGTGGACGAGCACCGCCAGCGACTGCGCGAGGAATGGGAATTGAAAAACGGCGTCACCCCGGTGGATAAAAAGGACAATCCCGATGAGGATGTGGTGGATGCCGAGTACCGGGAGATCAAATAAACCATGAGCGTCTTGAGGGAAAGCGCGCGCCAGTTTTTCACCCTGTTTGACGCCAAACAGTTTGCAGCCGCCGGCGATCTGATGCAGCCGGAGGCGACCATCTGGCTGCCCAACACCCGCGAGGTGTTCCGCGGGCGCGATAAATATATCCATTTTAATGAAGCTTACCCCGGCCACTGGCGCTTCACCATCGAAAAAATGTATGAGTCCGGCCAGACCGTGATCACTGCTGCGCGGGTTTTTTCAGCCGACAATCCGCAATGTTTCCACGTCACCGTGTTTATGACCTTCAAGGACGGTCTGATTGCCGACATGAGCGAATATTGGGGCAATGACGAAGAACCGCCGGATTGGCGGCTGGCAGAGCAGCTTTCTGAACGTTACTGATTTGATATGATAAAACACCCTCCCCCGACCATACATTAGTCGGGGGAGGGTCTTAAATCCCTGTGTCAAATATCATCAACTCGGCGTATAATGACATTATCGTCCCGAATTTAAACTGCATACCCTTTTCAAAACCCGATGGGGAAATGAATCCGTCTATGCCCTTTTTGCTGAAGCGATAAGGAGCTTTCAGATGAAACACAATTTTTCCTGCCGTCCACTGCATCTCGTTTTGAATTTGATTTTGTGTACCGCCATGGTGCTGGCCATGCTGCAAACCGCCCCCCTGCCCGCCCAGGCGGCCGGGAACGTGACGGATATCACCGTTTCACCTGCCAGCATCCGCCCGGGCGGCACGGTGGCCGTGAACGCCTTCAACCTGACCGCTGGAGCTGCCTATCAGGTGGGGCTGGCCAGCGGCGGCAGCTATATCAACCCGGTCAGCGTCACCGCCAATGCCCGCGGGCAGGTGTCCACCCGCGTCCCCATCCCCGTGGGCACAGCCGCAGGCGGCTATGTGGTCGGCGTGGGGGTGTATTCTGGCGGTGCCTTTGAGCGCCAGGCAGCGCTGACCGTGCAAAACGGCATCAGCATCGCCCTCGATAAATCCCATGCCCGCCCTGGCGAAACGGTCAGTTACACCCTGGGCGGCCTTACCACCGGCACCGTGCAGCTCACCCTGGCCGGTTTGCCCGTCGGGCAGTTCAACGCCAGCGCCAGCGCCGCCAGCGGCAGCTTCATTGCGCCCAATCCGGATCTGGTTGGCCCGGTGACCTTCAAGGTCACTCTGCTCAACAATGCGCGCGGCATGGTGGCGGGAATTTCGCAAACCAGCTTCACCCTCGATGCACCCCTCGCCCCACCCACGCCGGTCATCAGCGGCCTGGTGATCACGCCCAACCCGGTGATGCCCGGACAGTCCTTCACCATTGACGGTACGCTGTGGCCCCTGCCTGAAGAGCTGGCCAGCGGCGGGGTCAAAGATGCCCAATCCATGCTGGCCGCGGGCTCCGGCTTTTTGGTCAACCTGGTGGATGGCGGCGGCCATTTCTCAGACGCCGGAGCCACCCTGGAAACCTTCAACAGCAGCAACGGCAGCTTTCGCCTGCGCGGCATCGCGCCCAGCATCCTCAACGGCGCACCCATCTCCATGCGCGCCAGCATGACCGCCGAGGTCAAGCTGATCACCCGCAAAGAAAAATTGACCGCCAACGCGGGCGCCAATGGGCCGCTCAACCTGCAGTTGCACATTCGCACGGTTGATAAAACCGGCAGTCCCATCGGCGGCATCCGGGTGGTGGCCACGGATATCAGCAAAGGCGACGCAGCCAGCCTGTCATCCGTCACCCCCACCGCGCCGGCGCTGGAAGCCCTTATCTGCGGGGAACTGGCTCTCACCCAGCCCGGCGACGGCCGCCTGTCGCTGGATGTCAATTTTGACGATCAGACCCTCACCCACCCGCTGGAGGAGATGTTTACCAGCAGTTCGCTTTACAACCAATCCATCAATGTGGTTGAGCCCCTGGCGGCCGCCGACAGCCAGGCCGCCGCCACCGCCTGGCAGCCGCCAGGCTGGCCGGCGGATTCCTGGGCTCAAATCAAAGTGCTGGCCAACGGTCTCAGCAACAATTATTCCTATTACACCCCATCCAACCCCTGGACGCCCGGATCGCCTCTTAAAATCTACCGTGCCACCCTCTGGTTCGATAAAATTCACGGCAATGTCTATGATATTAACGGGAACCTGATCAACACCACCAATGACATGGAGCTTGCCTTCGAGTATGTGGGGCAGGAAGAAGCCGGCCCCGAAGTGGCCATGACGCTGACGCACGGCATCCGCCTGGGGGAAGATCCCGTCCTCAGGGGTCCGGAATACATCGGTTTTTTTGACCTTTCGGCATTCGGCTACTCAGAAAAATTGGGCTTTCCCGCCACCTTCGGCGTTCAGTTTGCGCTGGACACCGATAAATGGAGTCCGGTTTCGGCAAGCGTGGCCGTGGATGGACAGATTGCGGCCGTCCAGAGCCTGACTGAAAGCAGCAGCACGCCCCTCTGCGGCGTGCACGATTCATCCGGCCCCAGTCAGGCAGCTGCCGGCATCCAGCAATATCTCATCAAAATGCCCTTTCCGGCACATTATTCTACTGGCAGACACCTGATGGAGGTGCGGGTTTATCTGGCTGGCGGCAGCAGCTTTGTCCGCAGGCTGGCTTTCTTTGTCAATGAAACGCCTTCCTGGGTTCTGAATCCCAACTATGCTTATAAAAGCGTCCTGTACGGCACAGATATGTACACATTTTCGGCCACCGCGCTCAGCCCCTCGCAAAACGCATATGGCAAGGGAGAAAACCAGGCCTCAGTCAACATCCCTGAAACCGGCCCCCTCAACAACGAGGTGAAACCCAATGCAAAGATCATCCAGAAAATCCGGCCTTCCGCCACCTCACAGGGCGAGGTGATTCCTTCCAGCGCTGATTCAAGCGCAAAGGCCGAGGGCACGCAGGCCATGTCCAACAAACCTTCCACGCAGGAACCCGCCAAAGTGCAGGATCCCACGGATCCCCTGGTGGTGGATATCCCCGCCGTGACCGAGCAGCTGGCGAAAATTTCCATTCCCCTGTTCGTAACTGCCTTTGCTGATCCGTACGGCGGGGCCATTGTCAGCGGCACAGCCGGCGCCAACATGGAATCCAGCGCCAGCGTCACCACCAGCGGCAAAATCTCACCAAGCTATGTTGAGTTCACCATCAGCCCGACCGCCTCCGTTGGCATCCGGATGTGGTTAAACGTCAATGTGCTCTACGGCATCCTGGCGCGGGCCAAACTGGCCATCACCCCCAGTTTTGGCCTGACCATGCCGGTGATCTATAGAAATCCCGGCGGGATGGATACGCAGGACGTCTGTTTCTCGTACCGCGCTGATGTCTATTATTATTTTGGCTTCCTGTGCGTGCCCATTCTGGGATGCGCCTACGAGCATGAAGGCAACTCCAATATCTACAATGATGAAAGGCCTGACGGCTGCCCGCACGGCCTGCTGGCACAGAAAGCTTACGGTCCGCAGGCCGAACAGGACCCCGCAGCCCTGCTCGCCCAGGGGGGGCCCATCTTTATGGATATGGGGCTCACCAGTGACCCGAAAGGCAAAACGCTGGGCATTTTCCAGCTTGAAGACAGCCGCGGCGCCCTGAACATCCGCACCCTGGAAGACGGCGCCTGGAGCGCTCCGCTCAGCCTGACCACATCACCAACCGGCGGCAACAACCCGGCCATCACCGTGTTGAGCGATCACCTGACCCTTGCCGCCTGGACCGCCTCAGGCTATGCCACCGACACGGTGCCGGCGCCCACCCTCACCGCGGTGGCTCAGTCGCAATATATTGAATACGCCTTCATTGAAAATAACATTCCCGGCCCCTATGCCACGCTCACCGCGCCCTTCTCCGGCGACGGACAGGTTTCGCTAGAAGCCTGCCCCTATCACGAAGCCGCCTGTCCGAGCGGCGGGGCAGCCACGGCAGCCTGGCAGCGCATGAAAACCAGCGATCCTTACAAGGGCGGAACCCGCATTCATTACCGCACCTTCATGAGCGGCCTGTGGCAGGCAGAAGCCGCCATCCCCGCGCCGGCCAGCAGCAGCGACGCCCAGGCTCAGGTGTTCTACCAGGGCACGCAGGCCACCATCGCCTTTGTGCGCGATGCCGACGGCAGCGGCTTCACCACCGCTGACCGCCGCCTGTATTTTTACACCCTCGGAGAAGCCAGCGCCACCCTGGTGGATGAAATTCCAGCCGGCGTGGTGGAATTCACCGTAGAAGTGGATGACGAAGGCACTCCGCACATCGCCTTCACCCTCATCGACGGCGCCAACATTGGCCTGCTGGATAACCGCCACGCGCTGTACGGCGGGGTGCAAACCTGCAGCGGAACCTGCACCTGGGAAATTGAGAAGCTGGTCGATTCGCACGGCCGCGCCATCTACGCGGAAAGCCCCGTTTTGACCATTGACCCGCAAAACAACATGCGCGTGGCTTACCGCGCCCTGGGCATGAGCGCAGACACGCTGGGCAGCCATGAACCTTACCTTGAAGACACCATTGGCGTGGTCAACCAGACCGGCGATCTGGCGGTGTTCAACCTCAGCAGCAATCACCATGCGCCGCTCTATCTGACCAGCGACGGCGCGGTGAACTGGGGGGTGCGCGCCATTTACGACCAGAACAGCGGCGCGCATGTCGTCCTCGCGGTGCGCACCGCTTCCCTGGCGCAGGATGCACGCCAGAGCGCGCCCCGCCTGGTGCAAAGCCTGGACGCCGGCTCGCCCATCGTCTTTTCCATCCAGAGCAGCCTGCCCAACTTCGTCATCGACGCTGTCACTCCTCATTTCACCAGCCTTTATGACTATGGGGACGCCGAAACTCTCACCGTCACCCTGCGCAACGCTGGAGACAGCTGGACGATGAGCGCAGACCAGCCGCTGACGGCGGCAGCCGCCTGGGATGCTCCTTACGGCCAAAGCCCGCTGGCAGGCAAGGCCACCCTCACCGCCCTGCTCAGCGGCCAGGTGAGCACGCTGACGCTGGATATGAGCATGCCTCCCCTCGGAACGCGGGACATCAGCCATGTGCTCTATCTCACCCTCATCCCGCCAGATAACAGCCCCGAAACCAGCCTGCTCGATAACAGCTTCTCCGTCGAGCTGGGCGGCCTGCCGGCCCCGCAGGGCGTGCATGTGATGGGTCAGGGCGGGTTTGCCCCGCCGCTGATCACCTGGGATGCGGTGGAGGAATATCAGATCAGCGGTTATCATATCTACCGCGCGGAGGGCAACGGCCCGTTCAAAATTGTCGGCGTTACCGCCAGCACCCAATGGCTCGACGGCTCTGCTCAATTCGACACGCTCTACACCTATGCCGTTTCGGCTTACAATGCCAATGGCGAATCGCCGCTGTCCATCGTCACAGCCATCCAGCCGCAGCGCTTCAGGCTGATGTTCCCATTGGTACTGAGACAATGAGCCCGCCCGGGTCTGGAACGTTCAGGCAGGCGGTATCTGAAAAAATACTTTTGACAGCGCCATTCAATGGTAGAATTCTGGTAACGATCTGCTCCATCAGGCAGTAAAATGCCGCCGGGTGGCCGAAAGATGACCCTGTTTAAGCAGTTGCTTACTTTTAATTTCTGTTAGAGGTGACCCATGACTTTGCTCACGTGGCAGGCCCTCACCCTGCAGCTCGTCAACCCCTTCCGTGTCTCCTACGGCTCCAGCGACACACGCCAGGCCTTCTGGATTCGCCTGGCCGGGGATGAAGGCTGGGGCGAAGGCACCATCCCCTTCTATTACAATATCCCCAACGAAGCAATGACAGCTTTTTGGGATGAAACCGCCCGGCGCAGCGGCCCCCTGCCCGATGACCCGGCGGATATTCCGGCCTGGGTGGGCCAGGTGGGCCCGTCGCCGGCGCGCTGCGCGGTGGATATGGCCCTGCACGACCGCATCGCCCGGCAGCGTGGGCTGCCGCTTTACCAGCTTCTGGGCCTGCCCGAACCCAAACCCATGATCTCATCCTTCACCATCAGCATCGCCGAGCCGGACGAGATGGCCAAAATGGCCCTGGATATTCCCCAGTACAGCATCATCAAAATCAAGCTGGGCGGCGATAACCGTGATGAAGCCCGCCTGGCGGCCATCCGCGCGGCGCGCCCTGATGCCCGCCTGCGCGTGGATGCCAATGCCGGCTGGGATGCCGAAGGCGCGGCGCGCCTGGTGGAACGCCTGGAACAGTATGACCTGGAGCTGGTCGAACAGCCGGTGGGCAAGGATGATTTTGACGGCATGGGCTTTGTGCAGAAGCACACCCGCCTGCCCATCGCCGCCGATGAATCGGTGCGCACCCTGGAAGATATCGAAAAACTGGCAGCCGTGGGGGTGAAAGCCGTCAACCTGAAGTTAATGAAGGTCGGCGGGCTGGCCCCGGCGGTGAAAATGCTGCGCCGCGCCCGCGAACTGGGCATGCAGGTGATGCTTGGCTGCATGATCGAAACCTCCATCGGCATCACCGCCATGGCCCACCTGATGGGCCTGGCCGATTGGGTGGATCTCGATGCCCCCATTCTCATCTCCAATGATCCGTTTGACGGCGCGCACTTCAGCCCGCAGGCCGAAATTTCGCTGCCTGCCCGCCCCGGCATTGGCGCCCTGTTGAAAACAGCCCCCTAGAAGGAGTTTTTATGCTGGAACTGACCACCACTCTTAAAAATGTCAACGCGGCGGTTGAAAATGACGACCGCGTGCAGCTCTGCAAGCTGACCGTCGCTTCGTGCGAGGGCAGTGCGGTCAACCTGGCCGGCGAAGTGCTCGACGCCGCCACGCTGGAACAGGCCGTCCAGCAGCTCAAGGCAGGGCAGCCTGAATTGAGTTTTGTGACGGACGGCGTGACGGTGCTGCGCAATGCGCAAACGCGCAGGCTGGCCGTGGCCACCAATCTGTTGAGCCTGCACCGCGAGCCTTCGTGGCTGGCCGAACAGCTCAGCCAAAACCTGAACGGGGTGGTGTTTGAAATTCTGAAGGAAAACGGCCGCTGGGCCTTTGTGCGCCAGCCCGATGGCTACCTGGGCTGGAGCTACCTGCCCTACATGGGCGAACCCGGCCCCGAGCCCACCCACCTGGTGAGCGAGCCGGTGGCGCTGATGCATCAGGAACCGCAGGCTGGTTCACCCGCCGCCAGCCGCGTGCTGGGCGGCACCTTTGTGACCCCCGGTGAAACCAAAGACGGCTTCACCCACCTGACCCTGTTGGGCGGCCGGGCCGGCTGGGTTGAAACCAGCGCCCTGCGCCCGCTTTCCGCCATCCCCGCTGATGCGGCGGCGCGCCGCAAGCAAATGATCGCTGATGCGGTCCGCTGGATGGGCGTGCCTTACCTGTGGGGCGGCAGCAGCGCCTTCGGCATCGATTGCTCGGGCCTGGCCCAGCTCACCCACCGCCTGAGCGGCATGACCCTGCCGCGCGACGCCGACATGCAGTGCGTGGCCGGAACCGAAGTGGCTTTCCCCTACCAGCCGGGCGACCTGCTGTTCTTTGGTGGCGAAGGTGATTTCCGTAAGATCACCCATGTGGCGGTCAGCCTGGGCGGATGGGATATCATCCACTCTTCCCGCTCCAACAACGGCGTGTACCTGGATAATGTGCAGAAGGTGCCGCATTTGAAGGATTCATTTGTGGCCGCGCGCACATTTTTGAAATAAAGCGCTGAACTCCTATGGCAGCAGCGCGCAGCTGCATGAAAGATATAACAGGGAAAGCCCGGCGCTTTCCCTGTTTTGTTGCCAGAATAGGAAATAAAAGCAGGTATAATTCCGAAAAGCGTTAACCATGCCGCATAAAATTTACCTCCACCTGGCCTCCGCCCAGGTGAGGGCAAAAAAACCACCTGCGGCGTAATTGCTCTGCATAATGCATAGGTAAAAAAACATGACCCATCCTTTCCAGATTCGCATGGCCACCATTGAAGACGCCCCGGTTTTAATGGCCTTCAATGCCGCTTTTAACGATGTTCACGAAACCGCCGAAGCCTTCCGGCAGCGCTTTGCCGAGGCCAGCCGGGTTGAAATGGCTCTGCTGGCCGAGCTGGACGGCCAGCCCGCCGGGTTTGCCTGCCTGCGCCTGCTGCCCTGCCTGTGTTACGCCGGGCTCTATTCTGAGCTGACCGAACTGTATGTGGACCCGGCTTACCGCCGCCTGGGGGCTGCCCAGGCCCTGATCACCGCAGCTGAACAGATCGCGCAGGAACGCGGCGCCCCGCAGATGGTGATTCTGACCGGCATGGATAACCTCCCTGCGCGCGCCCTCTACGGTCGGATGGGGTTTGCAGAGCGGGACGTGGTGTTAAGCAAGGATTTTTAAAGCACAAAACCCTCTGGGGGCTTTCATTTTTCAAATCATATCAGAAACAGGGCGGTTATTCCGAAGGAATCACATCCAGCTTGCCGTGCAGTTCTTCTTCAGCCAGGGTGAGGATATGGCGGATGAATTCCGCCTTGGCGCTGGTATAGGAAGGGCGGTCGGCGCCGTAGCGGGCAGCCAGCTCGCGTTTGAGCTGCACATAGGCCTGAGCCTGCTCGGGATGCGCGCGCAAATATTCGCGGAAGAAAATGTGCCGTTTCCAGAATTCGCTGGTGATTTCCACCATGTGCAGGTGATGGGTATGTTCTTCGCCTGAGGCGCGGTAAAAATAGCGCCGCCCAGGCAGGTCGCGTTCAAACTCCGGCACATACACATAGCCAATTTTTTTCAGCGGCTCGATGCATTGATCCGTATCGCTGAACTGGCGCACCCCCGCAGCCAGGTCAATGATCGGTTTGGATGCCAGCCCGGGCACCGAGGTGGAGCCAATATGCTCCATCGCCAGCACATATTGACCGATGGCTGCCAGCACGCGCTCTTTTTCCTTCGCGTATTCCAGCGGCCAGCGGGGGTTGTAGTCGCAGATGACAATGGGTACGGGCATCGCCGTTTCTTACTCCACTCTGATGGTATGGTCTGGAGTCCCAAACCTTGATCCACTTTTTTATTGTAGATCAAAATAGGGCTGCGGGCAAGTGCGCAGCCCTGTTTTACAAAACAAACTTTTTTTGCCGCCTCTGAAGACGCTCAGCCAGCCTGGGCTTTAAGCACTGTTTTGCCCGTTTTGCCGCCGCGCTTGCGGATGGCTGTCCGCATATCCGGGTGCCGGTAGCGGTCCATGGGTGTTTCTTTATTATCATTCAGCGCGTTGACTTCCGCGCCCTGATCAATCAGGTAATTGAGAATGTCCATGCACTCCTGCTCATGATTGGGTTCATAAAGACAGTAATGCAGCGGGGTGTTGCCGTATTTATCGCGGTGGTTGATGTCGGCGCCGGCCTCCACCAGCAGGCGAATGCCAGCCAGATTGCTGCTGGAAACAGTTTGGCCCAGCGGTGAGCTTTTCCGGTCGTCTTCCACGTTGACTTTTGCTCCGGCTTCCAGCAGCAGGCGAATGCATTCCGCGCCGTGCGCCACCAACAGCGGGGTTGATTTTGTCCTGTCGCGAAGATGCACATCCGCGCCGCGTTCCAGCAAAAAGCGCACCACTTCGGGTTGGCCGCCAAAAGCCGCCATGTGCAGCAGGGTGCTGTTGCCGGAATTTTCGTCTTTTGAATTTACATCATAACCGGCTTCCAGGGCGGCGCGCACCCGTTCGAGCATGCCTTTGCTGGCAAATGTGTTGACAATGGATGGATCCAGCCATTTTGCCCCTCGCTCAATCAACACATCCACCACAGCGGGGCATTCCGCCTCAATGGCGCTGCGCAGGGGCATGTCGCCCCAATGCGACCGTGCGTTGGGGTCCGCGCCGGCATCCAGCAGCAGGCGCGCCATCGCCGCATCTGCACGGCGGTTATGCTTTAAATAAGCGGTGAGCGGCGTTTCTTCCAGGCGGTTCAGGCTGTCTACCACGATGCCGGGTTCAGCCAGCAGTTCGCGCACCACGGCCAAACGGTCCGTCACCGGGTCAGCAGAGAAATCATCCCAACGCACAGCCAGGTGCAGTGGGGTTTTCTGGTCGCCGTCATCTCCCTGGCCGTTGAGGCCGAAACTTTCAATGGCGCGCGCCACTTCAAAGGCGCTGAGCGCCTTGAGCCGTTCCACCAGCGAAGCGCCAGCCGCTGGCGCGTCCTGTCCTTCGCGCACGCTGGCCTGCACAATCTCAATATCTTCATGGCCCACTTTCACGCCGCGGCGCAGCAATTCAGCCATGACCTTGAACGCCTCGCTGCCGGGCTCCAGGCGGAACAGACTGTAGAGCGATACATCCTTCAGGGCCGGCAGGTCCAGCAGCGGGGTAATGTCGCGGACCCTGGTTGAACTGAGCATGAGCTGCGTCAGGGCGGGCAGGCCGCGCAGTGGAGTAATATCTTCAAGCTGGTAGTTGGAATCGAGGTTCAGAATGCGCAGCTTGCGGCACGTGCTGAGCGGGGTCAAATCGGAGACGGCGCTGCTGACCAGCCAGACTTCTTCCAATTGGGCGCAGTTTGCCAGGGGAGAAAGATCGCTGATGTGATTGCCGTCAAAAGATAAAATCTTCAACGCCGTGCAGGCCTTCAACGGCTCAATATCTTCGATGGCCCCCCAGGGTTCGCCTGCTTCAGCGCGGTATTCGCTCCAATCCAGCTCGGTGATTTCCGCCAGATCTTCTTCCGAAAATGTTTTCTTGCCCGCGGCTTCCTGCAAAGCCTTGCGCAGCCATTGATCCTCTACGGTCAGTTTTGCCATGTGTTCAATCCTTTATGGGTGGTATGTACATTTCAACATTTGATGTAACTGTTCAGGCATGGCTCAAAAGACCAGCCAAACCGATCCCTTCGACCCTCTGGCGAGGGCGGCTTTTCTTTCATCATGCCTGAGAAATCTCAGCTAATTATACAATGGCGCTGGATGAAACAGCCGCTGCCGGGGCTTTTTCTGTGCTGATTTTCCACAGGTGATAAGCCGCCCAGACCATCAGCGGAATCATCAGCAGGTTCGGCAGGCTCAACGGTCCCCAGATGGGCTTGAAATCGCTGCGTAAAAATTCCAGCAAGAAACGCTCGGCGCCAAAGCAAAAAAAGTAGCTGTTACTCACCAGACCGTCGCGCAGCAACCAGGCAGGCGCATGGGTCGGTTTTTGATCCCGCCAGGCGTTAAAGGCGCTCAGACCCCAAAACAGGGCCAGTTCGCTCAGCCCGCTGAGGAGTTGGGTGGGGTGGCGCATCAGCCAGATGCCAGATTCATCAGGGGTGTACATGCCCCAGAAAGCATCGGTTTCGGCGCCGCCGCAGCAGCCGTTGGCCAGGCAGCCCAGCCGGGCAATGGCAAAGCCCAGGGCAAAGGCCGGCAGAACCCGGTCGCCCAGCAGCCGGCTAGAGATCTTGAGCCGGTGCGCATAAATGCGCGCCAGCACCACTGCCAGGGCCAGCCCGTAATACACGCGGATGGTGGCGGTCTGCGGCTGGCCGGTGATCAGGTAACCCAGCCCGGCCTCAGCCCACGCCAGCAGGAGCATGCCGATCAGGATTCCCGGAATGGTGAGCAGCAGACTGTTGCGCAGCACCTCCGGGCGTTCCACCGCCCGGCCCAACCGGTGGTAAGCCAGACTGCCCCCAATGACAAAAGCCAGGGAATAGATGAGCGCATAGGTGCTGACCGACCAGGGGCCAAGTTGAATAAATGGCAGCATGGCCGGGGTTATCCTGCCGCCTGACCGTCAGCGGACGCCGCAGCGGTTTTGGGGCTTGAGGCCACCTGCCAGAAGCCCCAGGCCGACCAGACGATCAGCGGCAGCATCAGAAAATGAGGCAGGCTGAACGGCCCCACAATGGGTTTGAGGTCGTAACGCAAAAACTCCAAAAGAAAACGCTCCACCCCAAAACCGAAGAAGTAGGCATAGGTGATCAGGCCGTCGCGCAGCAGCCAGGCCGGAGCCTGAGCCGGCCTTTTGGTGCGCCAGGCATCAAAAGCCATCAGGCCGCCAAAAAGCGTCAGTTGCCACAGGCAGCTGATCACCTGCGTGGGGTGGCGCATCAGCCAGTGGCCGTCCACATCGGGGGTGTACATGGCCCAGAAAGCACTGGTTTCTGCGCCGCCGCAGCAGCCCGCCGCCAGGCAGCCCAGCCGGGCAATGGCAAAGCCCAGGGCAAAGGCCGGCAGAACCCGGTCGCCCAGGCGCAGCAGCGGCAGCCCCTTGCGGTGGATATACACGCCGCCCAGCAGCAGGCCAAAGGCCAGGCCGTAATAAACGCGGATGAACACCACCTGGCCCTGGCCGGTGATCAGAGTCACCACCCAGGCTTCCAGCCAGGCCAGGGCAAACAGGCCAAAGGCAATGCCGCCGATGGTCAGCAGCAGACCGTTGCGCAGCACATTGAGATTTTCTCCACCGCGCACCAGGCGAAAATAGGCCAGGCTGCCGCCGATCATGAAGGCCAGCAGGTAGGCGGTATAGTAGGTACTGAAAGACCAGGGCCCAATTTCAATGACAGGCAGCATCCAACCTCTCTTAATCTACTGGCGAATAATCATCAACGGCATGAACACTTTTGTGGCTGCAATGATGATGTTCACCGCAGCGCCGCTGTCTGATACGCCGTTGCCGGTGACCACGGTGTAGGTGGTGTTGCTGATCTGTGAACCTGGCGGCAGGGCCGAATCGGGCTGCACCGTCAGCAGGAAGACATGCGTCTGCCTGGTTCCGAGGCTGGCCAGATTCCAGGTGATTTTACCAGCGCTGAAGGCGCAGGAATCGCCGCCAGAGCAGGCTGTATAGGCGGTGTTGAGCGGCAGGGTGTCCGTCACCACCAGGCCGGTGAGCGGCACATCGCCGGTGTTGGTGACGGTGAGGGTGAAGGTGGCCGGGCTGCCGGGGTTGATGGTGCTCTTCACCGCGCCGCCGGTGATGGTCACATCAGGCGTCGATGAGGCGATCGGCGGCAGACCGTTGACCAGGATGAGCGGGCCGCCGCTTTGCGAGGTGGGGGTGGCAGCGCTGCATGCGGCGGTCAGCGTCACGGCATATTGCCCGGCGGCCACCGAGGCCGGCATGCTGGCCACCAGGTGCATATAGTTGGTTGAACTGGTTGCCACGGTGGTTTGGGTGCCCACCGGCCGGGTGAAATCGGGCAGAGCAATAGGCTGGGTGGCATCGCCGTAATACAGCGTCCAGGTGGCGCCGGGAAGGCTGGAGATGAAGGACAGGTCAAAGGTGCGGGCGGTGGCGGTGCTGTAATTGGTGATCCAGTATACCGCGTCGAGGGTATCTGTTGGCAGAGGATCAATCGTGTAGGTGTACGATTCGAAGCGCCAGTCGGTGCCGGAGGGCAAAAGCTGGGTATGGCCCGGCCCCACGCAGGTCGTGCCGTCGGCAAAGGTGGCCACTTCCTCGTCCGGGTTCATGCTCCGCAGCACCTGAGCTTTTACCATCTGCTGCAGGCCTGTGCCGGTGTCATAGCAGGAATAGCTGCTCAGATTGCAGTTGGTGCAGGCACCGGGCAGGTCGCCCAAATCCAGTGAAAAGACCGTGATGGCGCTCCAATTGTCACGGCTGAACACCGGGCAGGTGATGCTAGTGGTGGCGGGAACGCCCAAAGCCACCCACAGTGCGCCGTTCACCGCGGGCAGGTTGTTGTTGGCCCAGTTGGTGGCATCGTAGCGCACCTCCAGCGGAATGACCTGATTGAGAGGCCCGCTCGATAAAATCAATTTTGGGAATCTTTCCGGTGAGACGATCACCGGCAGGCGGTAAGGCTCGTTGGGCAGGGTTTGGGTGGCCACGGGAATCTGCCAGGTCATGAAGTTGCCGGCCGATTTGCCTTCATCCACAATCTGCTGGCAGAGGGTGGTATTGAGGGTGGAATAGATGTCCGTCCAGCGGACAACCTGCCAGACGGTGGTGGCGGCGCCGGGCTCTGCCGGCAGCGGGGCCACTGCGCCGTCATAAACCGGCGCAGAATCGGGTTTCTGGTAATCCTGAAAATGGTACAGGGTGGTGCCGTCTTTATATTCTCCCTGCTGAACACTGACATTGTCCGTGAACATACCCGTTCCAGCTTCAACGATACCGATTTCATAAGAGGCATTGAATCCGGTGCTGATCTGCGATGCAGATAAATTCTTAAACACAAAAGGCGGCCCGCCAGGTTCGGGGGTACTGCCCGGCGGAAAGGTGAAATTACGGGCACCTTCAGGGGGATACCAGACGATGTCGCCCTGGCCCGATGGGATGGCGCCCTGCAGTTTGATCTCCACCCGGTCGCCGGGTGGGTAGCTGATTTTTTTGTTGACTGTGGAGGGATTCGATTCGATGGGTACACGGGTGGCGCTTTGCGAGCCTGTAGACTGCGACTCGGTAGTGTTGGTGCTGCCGGTGGGGCAGTTGCCGTTGCTGTCGCAGCCCAAAATGGAGAACAAAGCAAAAATCAGAACGACGCAAAGCACCATCATGATGAAAAACTTGCCAAAACCGGCATCTCTGCCGGCGGGTGGCGGTACGGGGATGGGATCCATTGATTTACTTTCCTCCTGGTTCTTGCACTCCCGGGAATGATGATCGCTGCGAAATGGAAGCCTGAATCCGACACGTATAAATGAATCTTACAGGAGAGAAAATGAAAAGTCAAGCAGCATGACCGGCGTTCGCCCTCTTCACCGGAAAAAGTAAATGACCGCCACGGCCACGCCGATGATCACCACCACGCGGCGCAGGGTTTCGGGCTTCACCCGGCCGGCCAGCATGCCCCCCAGCATGCCCCCCAGCAGGGCGCAGATCGCCATCACCAGGGCCACACCCCACACCACCTGCCCCGAAAAAACAAAAAACACCGCCGCCGCCACGTTGACGCAAAAGGCCACCGCCTGCTTGAGTGCGTTGAGGCGGGTCAGCGAATCGTTCAGGGTGAGGCCCAGCACCGCCAGCACAATCACGCTCAGCCCGGCGCCGAAATAGCCCCCATAGACGGCCGCCAATCCCACCGGCAGCGGCGACCAGCCCTCAAGGCTGCGCCCGCTGCGCCGCGAGAGCCAGGCGCGCAGCGGATCGGCGGCGGCCAGCAGGCCCGAAGCCAGCAGAATGAGAAACGGCACCAGGCTGCGGAACAGTTTTTCGCCGCTGAACAGCAGCAGCACCCCGCCCAGCAGGCCGCCCAGCACCGATGCTGGAATCAGCCACAGCAGGCGGCGGCGCTGCGCCATGAGATCATCCCACTGGGCCAGGGTGCCGCCAAAATAGCCCGGGCAGAGCGCCACAGTGTTGGTGATGTTGGCGGCCACCGCTGGAATACCCAGCGCGGTGAGCACCGGAAAGGTGATCAGCGTGCCGCCGCCGGCCAGGGCGTTCACCGCCCCGCCAGCCAGCGCGGCCAGCCCGGCCAGCAGGTAATGCCAGATCGTCAGGTCAACGGCCATGGTTAAAACGACTCGTGCTCGGTGCGGGCAATGATCTCGTTTTGCAGGGCTTCCGAGAGATCACAGAAGTAATCGGAATAGCCGGCCACGCGCACAATCAGGTCGCGGTGTGCTTCGGGGTGGGCACGGGCTTCGCGCAGGGTGCGCGCATCCACCACGTTGAACTGAATATGATGTCCGTCCAGGCGGAAATAGGAGCGCACCAGGTGCACCAGCCCGTCCAACCCAGCGTCGTCTTTCAGCAGCGAAGGGGTGAACTTCTGATTCAGCAGGGTGCCGCCTGTGCGCACATGGTCCATTTTGGCCACCGAGCGCAGCACAGCCGTGGGGCCGCGGCGGTCGGCGCCCTGCACCGGCGAAACGCCCTCCGAGAGCGGTTCCCAGGCCAGGCGGCCGTCGGCGGTGGCGCCCGTCACCGAGCCGAAATAAACATGGCAGGTGGTGGGCAGCATGTTGATGTGATATTCGCCGCCGCGCGTGTTTTTGCGCCCGTCCACCGCCGCAAAGAAGGTGTTGAACACCTGCACCATGATCCGGTCGGCGGCGTCATCGTCGTTGCCGTAGCGCGGGATCTTGTTGAGCAGGGTCTGGCGGATGCGGCCAGCGCTGGCAAAATTGCCGTCCAATGCCTCCAGCAGGGTGTCCATGCTGAGAGTTTTCTCCTCAAACACCAGGCTGCGGATGCCGCTAAGGGCGTCAGTGATAGAGCCAATGCCCACGCCCTGCAAATAGGAGGTGTTGTAGCGCGCGCCGCCCTCATGATAGTCCATGCCGCGGGTAATGCAGTCATCGGTCAGCAGCGAAAGGAAGGGCGCCGGCATGTAGCGGGCGTAGAGCTGTTCGATGACGTTGCTGCCGCGAATTTTGATATCCACAAAGTGGCGCACCTGGCGCTCAAAAGCGGCCATCAGCTCATCGAAGCTGGCAAAACCGCGCGGGTCGCCGGTTTGCAGGCCGATCTGGCGGCCGGTGCGCGGATCGAGTCCGTTGTGCAGAGTGATTTCAAGCACCTTGGGCAGGTTGAAATAGCCCTGCAAAATATAGGCTTCCTTGCCGAAGGCGCCCACTTCCACGCAGCCGCTCGAGCCGCCACAGCGCGCATCGGTGATGGATTTGCCCATGCGCACCAGTTCCTGGAAGATCAGGTCGCAGTTAAAAATGGAAGGCTGGCCGAAGCCGGTGCGGATGATTTTGGCCGCGCGCTTGATGAAGCGGTCGGGACTTTTCTTGCTCACCTGGATGGAACTGCTGGGCTGCAGCAGGCGCATATCTTCAATCACATCCAGCAGCAGGTAGCTCACCTCGTTGACCCCGTCAGAGCCATCGGGTTTCAACCCGCCGATGTTGATCTGGGCAAAATCGGTGTAGGTGCCGCTTTCGGCGGCAGTCACGCCCACCTTGGGCGGGGCGGGCTGGTTGTTGAACTTGATCCAGAAGCAGTGCAGCAGTTCTTCGGCTGCATCGCGGGTCAGGCTGCCGGCAGCCAGCTCGCGCTCGTAGAAAGGATAAAGATGCTGGTCCAGCCGCCCGGGGCAGAAGGCATCCCAGGTGTTCAGCTCCGTGGTCACGCCCAGGTGCATAAACCAGTAATACTGCAGGGCTTCCCAAAAGGTGAGCGGGGCACGGGCCGGCACATGGGTGCAAACGCGGGCAATCTGTTCCAGTTCGGCGCGGCGGCGGGGGTCGTTTTCCTGCTCGGCCATGTCGCGGGCTTTTTCAGCGTATCTTTCGGCAAGGCGGACAATGGCCCCGGCGGCGACATGCATGGCCTTAAGCTGTTCCTGGCGGGCATAGGCGCGCGGGTCGTTGAGAAAATCGAGCTGTTCCAGAGCGGCTTCAATTTCAGCCTGGAAATCAAACATGCCCTTGTAATAGATCTTGTCATCCAGAACGGTGTGGCCGGGGGCGCGCTGCTCCATGAATTCGGTGAAAATGCCGGCTTCGTAGGCGGCATGCCACTCGGGGGTCATCTCGCGCAGCAGCAGGTCGCGCATGGAATTGCCCTGCCAGAAGGGGATGATCTCGGTCTGATATACCTGCTGCACCTCAGGACTGACCTTGAAGGGGATTTTTTCGCGGCTGTCGAGGATGGACAGGTCGTTGAGGGTGTGGCAGCACAGTTCGGGGAAGGTGGGCGAAGCCTTGGGGGTGGGGCCTTTTTCACCGACAATCAGCTCATCATCCAGAATGCAGATGGCCTTGTTTTCCATCAAATATTGGAAGGCCAGGGCGCGGCGCATGGGCGCCGAGAGGGGCTGCTGCGCGCTGGACCGGTAAAAGGCGGTCAGCAGTTCGGCGCGCTCGGCCGAAAGGGTGGGAACAGCATTCAGGCTTTGTTGGCGCAGTCGCGCCGCACGTTCGGTGATGGGCATGGTACTAACCTCCGATGAGAACATTCACCCCGGCGCTGTGGGCTTCCTCAGCCAGGGTTTGCATCCATTCTTCTGAAGGGGGCAGGGTGTCCTTCAGGCGGTAAAGCAGATCAAGGCGGGCATATTTTTGCAGGCCGGCGGCATGATAGGGCAGCAGGTCCACACGCTGAATTTGCGGCCAGCGCGCGCAAAAAGCGGCAATGGCGCGGATATCTTCCCGGTCAGCGTTCACTCCGGGGACCACCGGCACGCGCACAATGATGGGCTGCCCGGCGCGGGCCAGGTTTTCGAGGTTTTCAAGAATGGGCGCCAGCGGCACGCCGGTGAACAGGAGGTGCTTTTCGGGCGCCAGGGATTTCAGATCGTAAAGAAACAGGCTGGCCTCATTCAGCAGGGGCAGAAAATGCTCCCAGGGGGCATAGCCGCTGGTATCCACGGCGCAGTGCAGGTCGCGGCGCCGGCATTCCACCGCCAGGGCGGCCAAAAATTCCGGCTGGTAAAGCGGCTCGCCGCCCGAAAAAGTGACCCCACCGCCCGACTCTTCAAAAAAGGGCAAGTCGCGTTCTACCTGCGCCATCACCTGCTCCACCGTCATGCGGCTGCCGAGAATCTCGCGCGCGCCGGTGACGCAGGCTTTCAGGCACTGGCCGCACAGGCCGCAGCGGGCTGCATCCGTTTTGGGCAGGCCGCCTTCCTCCATTTCGATGGCGGTTTCAGGGCAGGCCTCCGCGCAGGCGCCGCAGCGGACGCAAAGGTTTTCGCGCACACTAGCCTGGGGCTGGCTCTGCTGGCTTTCAGGGTTGTGACACCACCAGCAGTCGAGCGGGCAGCCTTTCAGAAAGACGGTGGTGCGGATGCCGGGGCCGTCGTGCAGCGAATAACGCCGGATGTCAAAGACATCGCCGCTTATGCGCGCTGCGATTGAATCCATTGCGAAACCTTATCCTCCAGCACGCTCAGCGGAATGCCGCCGTTTTCGAGCAGGGCGGCGTGAAATTCGCGCACGTTGAAAGCCGGGCCCAGCTCTGCTTCGGCTTTCTGGCGCAGGGCGCGGATTTTCAGCTCGCCGATCTTGTAGGCCAGGGCCTGCCCTGGCCAGGAGATGTAGCGGTCCACCTCGGTGGCAATATTGAGCATGGAAAGGGCGGTATTTTCGGCCAGGTAGGCAATGGCCTGTTCACGGCTCCAGCCGAAGGCATGCAGGCCCGTATCCACCACCAGGCGGGCGGCGCGCCACATTTCATAGACCAGGCGGCCAAAATTGGTGTAGGGTGTGGTATAAAAGCCCATCTCGAGCCCCAGACGTTCCGCATAGAGCGCCCAGCCCTCCACAAAGGAGGTGAAATCGGCGTATTTGCGGAATTCGGGAATGCCGGTCATTTCGTACTGCAGGGCAATCTGCAAATGGTGGCCGGGCACAGCCTCATGCATGGAGAGGGCTTCATATTCATAGAGCGGGCGGCTGGCCAGGTCGTAAGTGTTGACGTAGTAAAAGCCGGCCGTGCTACCGTCGCCGGCTGGTGGAAAATAATAGGCCGAGGTGCTGTTGGGGGCGATATAATCTGGGGTTTCGCGCAGGCCAAAGGGGGTGCGCGGCAGCACCCTGAACAGGCGCGGCAGTTCGCCTTCGATGCGCTTCATCAGCAGGGCCACTTCCTTCATTAACTCTTCGGGGGTGTGGACAAAGAAGCGCGGGTCGCTGCGCAGGGAATCGGAGAAGGCGCGCAGGCTGCCGTTAAAGCCCACAGTCTTCATCACGGCTTCCATTTCAGCCCGGATGCGCGCCACCTCGGCCAGGCCGGTCTGGTGCACCTCCTGAGGGGTGAGGTCCAGCGTGGTGAAGCGGCGCACGCACCAGGTGTAGTAATCGGCCTGGCGCGGCATGGTGAAGCAGGCGCCGTCTGCCGCCAGTTTGGGCAGGTATTGGTCCTCCAGGTAGGCAGCCAGGCGCCGGTAGGCATTCTGCACGCCCTGCACGGCCAGGCGGCCGGCGGCGCGAAGGCCTTCGGGCTGGTCTTTGAAGGGCGCATAGAAAAGACTGTCTTCCGATGCGCCGGAGGCATGCCGGGTGAAGCCTTCGGTCACCCCGGCCAGGGCTGGGCGCGGCGCGGCGAAGCCTTTTGCCAGGCCTTCATCCATCAGGGCAACGGTCTCTTCAACCAGGCGCGGAAAGGCGCCGAGGCGCTGGATGTAATTTTGAAGATCAGCGGGGGTGTTAAATGGGGTAAGCAGAATGATGTCGGGCAGATACACGGGCAGCCCGGCTGATTTGGTGACGGCAAAATAATACGCGCCAAAGGTGATCTCATCGATTTGCAGGGTCAGCTCGCGCGCCAGCACGTCATAATTGAGGGCATCCGCCGGTTCCAGGGCGGCGCGTTCCACCTGGCGCAGGCGGGCCAGCAGGCCGCAGGCGGTTTGCTGGCGCCGTTCAAAGTCTGCGGGGGTCATGCCCGGCAGGCGGTCGTTGTAGCGGTGGTCGCCGCAGGCGGTGGCGAAGGTGGGGTTTTCGCGCAGGCGGTTTTCCCATTCTTCATGGATGATGTCTTCAAGTTGCTGGCGGGGTGTGGGGGGCATGGGGGATTCCTTTCAACAAAAAGCGGAGGGCCGGGTCCATCCGCGGCTTTGCTTATCCATCCCGGTGGGAGGGTGCAAGGAGCGTTAGAAGTTCTGTAAACCTGCCTGATTTTATCATATTTATCCCTTAACTTCGTCTGTGATAAGGCCATGCTTGGGGCGATGTTTGTCATGCCCAACCCCGCGAACTTCGCTCATTTGTGCTATAATAGCCGCATGGACAACACCGCACTCACCCTTTCCAAAACCACCTTGCGCCGCTTTGTGATGGGCAAACAGGGCCTGTGGCCGGGCCGCCGCTGGGCCGGGCTGGACGGCACCACCGCCGCCCTGACCGCCAGCGAAGCCATTCAGGAAGATCCCCTGGTGGTGGTGGCGCGCAGCCACGACCTGGCCCTGCAGAGCCGCGTGCTCGATTACCAGCCTGAACACCTGATGACCGCCATCCACCAGCAGCGCGGTTTTTTTGAATACGGCGACTGCCTGTACATTTACCCGATGCATGAGCTGCCCTGCTGGCGCACCCCCATGCGCCGCCGCCTGCTGGAAGGCCGCTGGGCCCGGCTGGCAGCCGAACAGCCTGCGCTTTTGGATGAAGTGCGCCAGGCCCTGAAAACCCGCGGCCCCCTGGGTAACCGCGATTTCAGCGAGCGCGCGGCCGTGCACAGCTACCGCGGCCGCAAGGATTCCGCCCTGGCGCTCTATGCCCTGTGGCTCAGCGGTGAGCTGATGATCCACCACCGCAAGGGGTTTGAACGGGTGTATGACTTCGATCACCAGGTGGCCCCGGCGCACCTGCTGGAGGCCGCCGCAGAGGCGGAGGCCGAGGCCTTTTTTGCGCGCAAGGCGGCGGCCCTGTGGGGCGTGGCCCGCGAACAGAACTGGCGCCTGACCTATGCCGATTACATTCACCGGCGCGTGACCCCCGAAGAAGGGAAAAAGACCCTCGACGGCCTGTTTGCCCGGGGCGTGCTGGCGCCGGTGAACGTGGAAGGCTCCAAAGACCGCTGGCTGATGCTGGCAGAAGACCTGCCTCTGCTGCGCGAGGTGGAGGCCGGGCTGGTTCCTGCCGCCTGGCAGCCCCTGGGCCCCACCACCTGCGATGAGGTGACCCTTCTGGCGCCGCTGGAAATGGTCAGCGCGCGCGGGCGGGCGAAAACGCTGTTTGATTTTGATTACGTCTGGGAGGTCTATAAACCGGTCCAGCAGCGCCGCTGGGGTTATTACACCCTGCCGGTTCTATATGGCGACCGGCTGGTGGCCCGCCTTGATCCGCGCCTGGAACGGGCGCAGGGCACGCTGCGGGTGATGGGCTTCTGGCTGGAAGATCCCACCTTGGCCGCCGACCCGGCCTTCGCCGCCGCCCTGCAAAAAGGGCTGGCACGCTTCGCCGGTTTCCTCAATGCCCGCAGCATCAACCTCGATGCGCTGGATGAGCCGGGCCAGGCCCTGCTGGGCGGCAGCAATTGAACCGGCAGCAAAGGCGTTGATTGGGAAAGTGGAAACCAGACCGGCCGCAGATATACATGCCGCGGCCGGTTGTGCGCTAAGGGAAGGTTAGGCCAAATCAGCTCAAAGGAGGGGGAAAAGCCAGCGGCTCATCCGACCATCTCTGGCGCAATATCTGCAGGGCCTGCGGCGGAGGGCCGCTTTCCACATAGGCCTGCACGCGGGCGGCCGCTTCATCCGGGCTGAGCTGCGAGGTATCCACCTCCAGATCATAAATTCCGTGCGCGTGCACGCGGTCAAACTGCAGGCGGGCCTGCCCCAAGGTGCGGTCCTTGCGGTCTGCTTCGCGCTGTTCCAGCACATCCAGCGGGCAGCGCACCCCCACCAGCCAGGCCGGCAGCCCGGCCAGCGCCTGCGCGCAGCCGCCCACCCAGGCGGGCTCCACCAGCACATGATCCATCAGCACGTTCAGCCCGGCGCGCGAAAGAGCTGCTGCCGCAGCATGCATGCCGTTCACCAGGCTGTGTCCCTCCGGTCCGGCGCTGGCGGCCAGCCCCAGCACCCTGTCCCACAGCGGGCGGTTCAGGTAGCGGCGCGGCATCATCCAGATGAAGCGGTCAATGCCGGCATCCAGCCAGGCTTCCGTTTCCATGCGGTTTTGCAGGGCGCGCAGCAAACTGGTTTTGCCCGAGCTCGAAGTGCCGTTCAGAATGATGATTTTTCCCGGTGCCGCCGTCATCATCCCAGCTGCTCCTCCAGCCAGCCCTGCAGGTGCGCCGAGAAAAATATCTGCTCGCGCCAGGGGGCGTCGGTAAAAAATTCAAAGCTGTCGATGCGGAACGTGACCACTTCAGCGGCGCTGGCCACATCGTTCAGCAGTTTTTTGGCATCCAGAAACACCGGGTGATTGAAACGCGGGCCGGGGTCGCTAATTTCATCCGCCTTGAGGCGCGCCAGCAGCACTGCCGCCAGCACGGCCTGATGAATGAAGATGCGGTAAAGGCGGTGCTGTTCGTAAAACGGGGCAAACACAGGGTCCGGGTACAGGCGGGCGAAATGGCCGCACCAGGCCCGCAGCAAACCGCGCTCAGGGCGCAGGGCCAGCAGCCCGGCATTGTACTGCGGGCGGATGGGCACGCCATCTACCAGGGTGGCGCAGGGAGGCAGGTTTTCCAGCGGGGTGGCGCAGGCCGCAAAAAGCGCCTGCCAGAAGGGATTCACCGGCTCGGCGGCCAGCGAGCTGATGTTTTTTAACATCACCGGACGGCAGGCCAGGGCGCAGCCCGGCTTAAGCGCCAGGGGCGAGGGATCGCCGGCAAAAAGCGTGTCTGAATCCATCCAGACCAGGGTCTGGCAGCGGCCTTCGGCACGGGCTTCAGCAGCGGCAGCCGCAAACACCTTGCCGCCAAAAGGAAATTCGAGCGCTGCCTGCGGTACCTCAAAGGGGATCACTTCGGCATTGAGTCCGGCCAGCGACCGGCAGGCGGCCTCTGAAAGAGGCTCCTGGCGGGGTGTCATCACCTGCACAGGCGCGTCTTTTTGCGCGCCGCCAAAACGGCGCAGGCTGCGGACCATCAACAGGGTTTCGTTTTCGTCGCTGCCGCGGGCCGGCATCAGGGAAAAAAGCAAATCAGGCGTCATTTTCCACCTCTCTGAAACGCGATCTGGCTCGAAAAGGACGGTTTCAGCGCCGCCCTGACCATTCGATCATCTTTTTTTGTAACTACTTCGATAATGTCACATTAAGAAGCCCACCCCCCGGCCCCCGCCCGTGGGCGGGGGTGAAAATTAATGGAGGGGTGTTTTTGTCCCGCAAAGCGGGACAAAAACACCCCTTGCGGTTAATTTCCTGATCGAAAATAGAGAAAAACCAGGAAGAATCCAAATGTGACACTGTCAAACTACTCAAACATGGCGCAAAAGGCCGGCCAAACCGCTCCCTGGGCGCTTGCCCTTGCTACTGCGGGGGCAAGCAACATCTACAAGATTTTCACGCTGGCTGAGCCTTTGCTTTTTTTTACCGTTTTGCAGCAGGGAGGGTTATTTCGGCATCAGCTCATCCATCAGCGCTTCGCCCTTCAACCCCTTATCCAGAGCCGCCTGCACCTCAGGCATGCGCCGCCAAAAGTTGAAATCGCTCCTGCCGTCGCTGAAATTGAGTCCCAGATAACCCCAGCCGTTGCCCATCACCTCGGCATCACCGGGGAAGGTTTTCAAAGCTGCCATCACCTGTTCAATCAGGGCGCCGGCGGCAGCCCGGTCGTTCAGGTCGGTCAGGGTCAGGTTGACATAAAGATCGGTGTACATGGCGCCAAAGCCGCGGTTTACCCCGCTGGCCGTGATGCAGTTCTCGCCAAAAGCCGAGGCGCGCACACTGGTGAAGGGCAGCTTAAGCTGCTTGAAATGCGCGCCCAACTGCAGACTGAGCGCGGGGACCTCCTGGTTGGCCCAGACAAAAGCGCAGGGCTCCTCGGTGGGCTTCGGCGTGGAAGCGGCGGTGGCTGTGAGTGTTGGAAGGGGGGTGGGGGTCAGGGCGGCCGGGTTGAATAAGCCATTGACCACCTGGCAGCCTGCAAGGGCCAGCAGCAGGGTTAAAAGCAAACAAACAGCGCAGATGCCGTGCTTTTTCATGTTGAAGCGGGTTTGAAGGAGGGGTCGCGTTCCCAGGTGAGGCGCAGGCCGGTGGAGAGGGGAATGAGCGGGGTGTAGTTGAGCTTTTCGCGCGCCAGTGAAATATCGGCGCACATGCGCGTGGAACCGCCTTCCACATGGGGGTTGTAAACCACTTCGGGCTTGCCGCCGGTGATTTCAATCACCTGGCGGGCCAGTTCGCGGATATCCGTCTCGGTGCCGGAGCCAACGTTAATGACCTGCTGGTCCACGCCGGGGGCGGTGGCGGCGGCCACCATGGCATTCACCACATCTTCCACGTAAACGTAGTCGCGGGTCTGGTTGCCCTGACCGTAGACCACCAGGGTGCCGTTTTGCGAGGCCTGGCGCAGAAAGTTGGGGATGACTGGAGCATGGGTGGGGGTGTAAATTTGCCCGGGGCCGTAGGCATTGAACACGCGCAATGAAACGGTTTCGATGCCCACCGCGGCGCCGATGACGCGCACAAAATGTTCCGAGGCCAGCTTTGAAACCGCATAGGGCGAGCGCGGGTTGGGGGTGGCGGTTTCGCTGATCGGCTGAGTACCCGTGTTGCCGTAAACCGCGCCCGATGAAATGAACACCACGCGGGGGATAATTACATCGCGGGCCGCTTCCATCAGGGTCACCGTTCCGCCCACGTTGACCGTATTGTAGTCGCGCGGGTAAAGGATCGATTCAGGCACGCGCACGCGCGCCGCCAGGTGATAGACCACGTCCACATCCTGCAGCAGACCCCACAGCTTGGGCCGGTCGTTGACGTCGCCGCGGGTGAAATGGATGTCGGGCAAAAGGGATTTGGGGTCGCCGGTGGATAGATCATCCAGCACGCGCACATGATGGCCTTCGCGCGTCAGGCGGTTGGCCAGCGCGGACCCTAAGAAACCTGCTCCACCAGTGATGAGGAAATTCATACCCCCTTATTATAGCACAACAGATGCAAGGCAGTTCGCAGCAGTTTTGGTAATGTCTTACGGCATGACTTTCCAGCTTTCGCTCAGCGGCCGGTCAAATTCTCCAGGTTTTCCGGATAGCGGGCTCCCTGCACCTCAATCTGCGCGGCCGCGCTGTCGATCTCGCGCAAATCTTCTGCTGTGAGCGTCACCATGGCGGATGCAATGTTCTCTTCGAGGCGTTCCAGTTTGCGGGTGCCCGGAATCGGTACGATCCACGGTTTTTGCGCCAGCAGCCAGGCCAGGGCAATTTGTGCCGGGGTGGCGTTCTTTTGCCCGGCAACCCTGCCAAGCAGGTCCACCAGCGCCTGATTGGCTTTGCGCGCCTCTGGCGTGAAACGCGGGATGGCGTTGCGAAAATCAGATTTGTCAAAGGCGGTATTTTCGTTGATTTTTCCCGTCAGAAAACCCTTTCCCAGAGGGCTGAAAGGGACAAAACCAATGCCAAGCTCTTCCAGAGCAGGCAGCACATCCTTCTCAGGGTTTCTGGTCCAGAGCGAATACTCGCTTTGCACGGCGGCAACCGGTTGGACGGCATGGGCGCGGCGGATGGTTTGGACGCTGGCTTCAGACAGGCCAAAATGGCGAACCTTGCCTTCCCCAATCAGGTCCTTAACTGTGCCAGCCACATCTTCAATCGGCACCTGCGGGTCAACCCGGTGCTGATAAAACAGGTCAATGGCCTCCACCCGCAGGCGTTTCAGCGAAGCTTCAGCCACCTGCCGGATATGCTCAGGGCGGCTGTCCAGTTCGCTCCAGCGCGGTTCTCCGCTGGAAGCCGGCTTGAAGCCGAACTTGGTGGCAATCACCACCTGCCCGCGGAAGGGCTCGAGGGCTTCGCCCACCAATTCTTCATTCTCATAGGGGCCGTAAACTTCCGCTGTATCAAAAAAGGTGACGCCGCGTTCGACCGCGGCGCGAATCAGGGCGATGCTTTCCTGCCGGTCAGGAAAAGGGGCGTAGGAAAAGCTCATGCCCATGCAGCCGAGGCCGATGGCTGAGACTTCAAGACTGCTTTTTCCAAGCTGACGTTTCTGCATGTTTTCCTCCTGTTGATCATCAATCGGATGAAAGACGCGAAAAATACCTGCAAATTGGCAGGGGTTAACTGCAAAAGCTATCGGTCAAAATCTACAGCCGGCGCACCCGCGGGAAAACTGGAGGTGCAGCTCCGGCTAATCTGATTTCATCAGCCCTTCGCGCCAGGCAAACACCGCCGCCTGAGTGCGGTCCACCAGGTGCAGCTTGTTGAGGATGTTGCTGACATGCCCTTTGACGGTTTTTTCGCTCAGCACCAGCTTGTCAGCAATCTCGGCATTGCTCAGCCCCTCGGCCACCAGCTTCAGCACTTCCTGTTCGCGCTCGCTCAGCTCGGTGAACAGGTTCACGCCGGGGGTTTTTTCACCGCGCATTTCCAGCACCAGGCGCGCTGCCACGCGCGGATTCAACACCGCCTCGCCATGGGCTGCCGCGCGCACCGTTTCAGCCAGGTCTTCAGGGCTGATATCCTTCAACACATAAGAAAGTGCCCCGGCCTTGATGGCCGGAAACACATGGGCGTCATCGTGGAACGAGGTGAGCACCACCACCTGGCTGCGCGGGCTCACCCGCCGCACCCGCCAGATGGCCTCCACCCCGTCCATACCGGGCATCATCAGGTCCATCAGGATCACATCCGGAACGTATTCCTGCGCCAGTTTGATGGCTTCCATGCCAGAACCGGCCTCGGCCACCACTTCCAGATCGGGCTGCGTATCCAGAAAACCGCGCACCCCGCTGCGCACAATTTCATGATCATCCACCAGCATGACGGTAATGGTATTGTTCATGCGATCTCCTTTTGAATTTCGGGCAGAGGCACAATCACGTTCAGGCGCGTGCCGTTGCTGCTGCTTTCAATGGCCAGGCTGCCGCCCACGCTCTGCACGCGTTCCTGCATGGAATGCAGGCCCAGGCCGCGCGAAGGCTGACTGGCATCAAAACCGTGACCGTTGTCGCTGATTTGCAGGCTCACCTGGCCAGATTGGGCCTGGAAGGTGACGCTGACGGCGCTGGCCCCGCTGTGACGGGAAATGTTGGAAAGAGCTTCCTGCACCATGCGGAACAGGGCCTGTTCAATGGCGGCCGGCAGCGAGGCCTCGTTCTGAATCTGGCTGACCACGGCAACGCCGCTCTGCTTTTCCCAGCTGGCCAGCATTTCCTTGATGGCCTGGGGCAGGCCCTGGCGGGTCAGTTCCACCGGGCGCAGGGTTTGAATGAGGGTGGTCAGTTCCTGCTGCGACTGGCGCGAGATGCCCAGCGCCATATCCAGGCGCTTGCGGGCTTCTTCGGGCTTGCGCTCAAAAAGGGTCTGCGCAGCGGCCAGGTTCATGCTGATGGCAAACACCTGCTGCTTCACGCTGTCGTGCAGGTCGCGCGCCAGGCGGTTGCGCTCTTCAAGGGCGGCCAGTTCCTGGCGGGTTTGCATCAGGCTGCGCAGCTCATCTGCCATCTGGTTCAGATCCTGGGCAAGCTGGCCAATCTCATCTTCCGTTTTATCATTCAGGCGCACCGAAAAATCGCCCTGGCCCCAGGCATCGGTGGCTGCCATGGCTTTTTTCAGGCGGCGGGTCAGGCCGCGCGCCATCAGCGCGCCGAACACCATGCCGATCAGGCCGGCCAGGATGGTGAGGAACATGATCACCGGGATGATGGACAGCACCGATGAAACCAGGGTTTCGAAGCGGTCGGGGAGCTGCAGCACCAGCACAGCCATGCCCACCATGCGCCGGCTGTCGCTCGAAAGAATGCGCGTGACGGCAATGGAGCGCACCTCGTCATGGCCAAGAAACTGGCGCGCCTGGGTGTCGGGCTGCAGCGCATCGTTAATCAGCGATTTGACCTGGGGATGCAAAACTTCCGGAAAAACCTCGCCTGCCGGGGTCAGCTCAGGATGGTTTGAAATCAGCACCCGGCCATTTTCATCCAGAATGAGCAGCAGGCTGCCGCTTTTAATATTGGAGGTGTAGGTGAAGATAAATTCGCCTTCCGACGTTTGAGAGGTGTCTTCCCCCTGGGTGAGCATGATTTCGTTTTCAGAAATCGTTTTGTCCATCCAGGCCTGCAGGGCTGCCGTGTCTGGCGGATCCGCTTCGAGGGCGGGGGTCAGGCTGCTGGCTGAGGCGGTGAGCGCCTCGGCCATGGCCAGCTCCATTTCGGGCATGCCGTAAATCATCTGGCTGCTGATGATCATCAACACCAGCAGCAGCAGCGACAGCACCAGCACAGTGATGAAAGTGTAAGCCACGGTCAGCTTCCACTGCAGACGCTTAAAAGGGCGCAGCGCGCGGGAAACATAAGGAACCCAACCAAACCAGCGTTTAAATCGGCTTTTCATACCATCAGCGCCCTTTCAATCTAAAGCAAGCTGTAATCACTTTAACATAACCACTTCGAAAAAAACACATTAAAAAACCCACCCCCGGCGCCCGCTTCATGGGGATCATAAAAACACGTGCGGGGTTTATTTCCGGCTCAAAAGGAAAAACACCGCAGGACGGGTCGAAATATGTGATTGTCAAACTGCCGGTCAAGCCAGAAAATGCCGCTGCCTGAACCGTTACCATTTATTTATACCACAGGTTGCAGCCAGCTCATTCAGCCGCATCCACAATCGGGTCGCGCTCGCGAATGACCCGCCAGGCCTGCACCGCCATTTGGAAACCCAGCACCAGGAAGCCCAGCATGCCCAGCAGCGAAAGCCCCGAAAAAAGCGGATATAAACCCGTCTGAAAATCCACCTGGGGCAGGGCAACATGCGTGCGCACGTTGAGGGTGATGAGGGTCTGGACTTTCAAGGAAACGATCACCATCAGCAGGCTGGCCAGGCCTGAAGCCCAGCTCAGCAGCATGAAACCCAGCAAAACAGCGCGTTGACCGTTTGAACAAAGCGCGGCCAGCGCCAGGCCCACGGCGGTAATTTCCACCGTCAGCATCAGAATCTGGATGACATAGCCGGCCTGGGCCAAAAACAGGCTGCCGCTTCGGGTGAAAGCGATGCTGAGCCCTGAAGACACCAGCAGCAGCAAAAACTCGCTGATAAACAGGCCCAGGGCCAGGCGCGTCAGGCGGCGGTGAAGCGGCGAAACCTGCGCGCCATCGTAAACCAGCATCACCAGCGCCAGCAGTTCCAGCAGGTTCACCAGCGGGTTGGTGCAGCTCAAAATGCCATACAGGGCCGGGGCGGAACCGCCCAGCAGGGCTTCCACCTTCAGCGCGCCGGTGATGTAACCGCCGAAGTAGATCAGGCCAATGATCAGTGAAAGACCAAAGGCGGCGGTCATCAGGCTGAGGGCCAGGGCGGTGACAGAAGTGAAATTGCGCTGCTGCATGGCATAACCCCTTTCTGGAGATGAAACCGGGGTGGAAGGCCTGTTGAAGGGAACCCTTCCACCCCAAAGCCATCCGGTGAAATCTACACCACCGAATCGGTGAACACTTCGCGGCTGCGCATCACCTTCCAGGCTTCAATGGTCAGCAGCAAAAAGGCCAGGGCGCCGATGGCCGCGCCGCCCATGGCGGCATAGTTGGCCAGCAGATACGGCAGGCTGCTCATATCTATGCCTGGCACGGGCACATAGGTGGTGATGCCGGAAATGGTCATGGTCTCAATCTTCAGGTTGTTCAGCGCCATCAGGCTGGAGACCACCCCCCCGCCGGTGGAGAGCAGGCCATAGAGAACCAGCAGGCCGCGCTGCAGCAGATTGGCAATGCCAAATGCGCTCAAAATGGGGGCAAGGGTTCCCAAAACAGTAGCGGCTATTTGCAGGTAATAAGTGCTGCGGGCGGCATCCAGACTGCCAGTGGTGCCCAATTCCATGCCCACGACAGCTGAGAGGATAATCGGCACCAGGCACAGCACGTAAAGCGCCAGGCCGGCCCAGCTGAGAACTTTGTGCAGGCCGCCCACCTTGCCGGCATCGGTGACGATCAAAATCAGACCCACCAGCTGCAGCAGACCGGTCAACAGGCCCAGGCAGCTTACCACCAGGCTGAGCGCCATCATATTTCCCTGCATCATGGTTTGATAGTCGGCGTCTTTAGGAATAAGAAACTGGGCGATCGCCAGCACCACCAGCGAGAGCACGAAGGCCGCCAGCAGGGTGGTCATCCCGGCGGCGGTTTTCTTGGAAACAGGGTATTGATTCATGAGACATCCTTTCACAAAATAATGATCTTATGCGGCCGGATCAACGATCGGCTCGCGTTCGCGAATGATTTTCCAGGCCTCCACGGACATGCGGAAAAACACAGCCGTCATGACCAGAACGCCCAGCAGGGAAATGACCGAAACGGTCAGGTAAAACGGCCCCCGGAAATCCATCATGGGCACCGCCACATAGGTTTGCACATTCATCACCGTGACCATTTTCATCTGCAGGCTGGCAGCGCAGACGATCATGCTGGCAGTGGTGGCCAGGGTGCTGGCCGCCATCGAAACTGCAATCACCAGGCGGTGGCGGTTTGAAGCCAGTTCAAAGGTGCCGAGCACGATGGCCAGGGTTTCCACAATCACCATCAGCGACTGGAGGATATAGGCCGCCTGAGCCAGGGCCAGGCTGCCTGACTGCGTGGCGGCAATATTGAAGGCCGAAGCCATCAGCAGCAGCAAAACACAGCTGGCAAACAGGGCCACGGCAATGCGCGTCAGGTTCTTTTGCGCTGGCGAAACCTGGGCGCCATCCGAAAACAGCATCACCAGGCCCACCAGTTCCATCAGCATGACGATGGGGCTGAGACAGCTCAACAGACCATAAAAACCGTTCGAAACCCCGGTCATCACATTTTCGATATCAATAAACCCGGTCAGATAACCCGCGGCAAACACAGAACCGGTGATGAACGAGAGGCCAAAGGCTCCGGTCATCAGGCTGAGGGCCAGGGCGGTGACAGATGAAAAGGTGATACGCGGCTGCATGGCTGTCTCTTTTCTTCCTGCAGGGCGGGGCTGCCCTGCAGGAATGGATTCAAGATTGTGAGATAACTGCTCAGCTGGCCAGGAAAGTTTTTTTGGGTTCCCGCTCCCTTCGAAAGGCTCAGGGAGCGGCTTATGGCCTTTGAGCCATGCCTGAGCAGGTGTGTTGTTCTTACTCCGAGCGCAGTGCTTCCACGGGGGTCAGGCTGGCGGCGCGGTTGGCCGGATAGAAGCCGAAGAAGATGCCGATGGCCGATGAGGTGAGCGTGGCCATCAGGATGGCATCGAGGCCGACGATGGGGGTGATGGCAGAGCCGCTGTTCTTTGAGATGACCATGATGGCGATGCCAATGCCCCAGCCCAGGGCGATGCCGATGGCGCCGCCCACCATGCTCAGCAGCGAGGCTTCGGCCAGGAACTGGACGAGGATATCGCGGCGGCGGGCGCCCAGGGCCTTGCGCAGGCCAATTTCACGCGTGCGCTCGGTGACCGAAACCAGCATGATGTTCATGATGCCGATGCCGCCCACCAGCAGCGAGATGGCGGCGATGGCGCCGAGGAAGAGGGTGACCATGGTGGTCAGGCTGTTCAGCGAATCGAGCAGGTCTTTGGCCACGAACACCATGAAATCGTCAATGCCGATGGGGGTGCGGTGGCGCGCCCGCAAAATTTCCTTCACCTGGTCGGTGGCCTGGTTCACGCGGCTGCTGCTGCGCACCACCACCGTCATGGTATCCACCTGGCCGCGCGTCTGGCGCACGGCAATGCGCTGGCTGGCCACCGAAATCGGGATCAGGACGGCGTTATCGGTGGAGGTGAACGAGACGCCGCTGGCGCCGCGTTCCTTCAGCACGCCCACCACGCGGTAAGGCTGACCTTCAATGCGGATGGTTTCGCCGACGATGCCGGTCTTGCGGTCAAAGAGGGTTTTGGCCAGGGTGGGGCCCAGCACCGCCACCGCCGATTGACCGCTGACCTGTTCTTCGTTGAAATAACCGCCTTCCATAAAGTCATAGTTGTTCAGCTCGGCATAGTTGCCGGTGGTGCCGTAAACCGACACGGTGGCTGCCTTGCTGCCAAAAATCACCTTGCCGTTGCCCTGCAAGTCAGCGGCCACGTCCTTCACATCGGGGGCCAGCATGATATCTTTGAGGGCTTCGGCGTCTCCCAGGGTCAGCGGCTTGGGGTCGGTGATGCCGGGGGCGTAGTTGGAAAAGACCATGATCTGGGCGGAACCCATGCTCGAAAACTGTTTGTTGATCGAGTCCTGCACGCCGCGTCCCAGCGAAACCATGGCAATGACCGCGGCCACGCCGATGACGATGCCCAGAATGGTCAGGGCAGAGCGCAGTTTGTTGGCTGTGAGGCTTTTGAGGGCCTCTTTAATCAAATGGGTCAGTTTCATGCCTGGGCCTCCTCCAAAAGGCCGTCGCGCAGGCGGATGGTGCGCTGGGCGCGGGCCGCCACGCCGGGATCGTGCGTCACCAAAATCAGGGTGGTGCCGCATTGGGCGTTGGTTTGCAGCAGCAGATCCATAATTTCCTTGCCCGAGCGGGTGTCGAGCGCGCCGGTGGGCTCATCGGCCAGGATGATGGCCGGGTTGTTGACCATGGCGCGGGCAATGGCCACCCGCTGCTGCTGGCCGCCCGAAAGTTCGTTGGGGCGGTGCTTGATGCGTTCGCCCAACCCCACCAGTTCGAGGGCAGCCTTGGCGCGCTGGGTGCGGTTTTTGGTCACGCCCGCATAGCGCATGGGCAGCTCCACATTTTCCAGCGCGCTGGCGCGGGGCAGCAGGTTGAAGCTCTGGAACACAAAGCCCACCTTCTGGTTGCGAATGTGCGCCACTTCGTTATCGCGCAGCTTTGAAACCAGCACCCCATCGAGGGTGTAGTCGCCGCTGGAGGGCCGGTCGAGGCAGCCGATGATGTTCATCAGGGTGGATTTTCCGGAGCCCGAAGGCCCCATGATGGCCACCACTTCACCGGCGCCAATGTTCAGCGAAACGCCGTTCAGGGCATTGACGACAACCGTTCCCATCTTATAGCGTTTGGTCAGGCTGTCGGCTGTAATCACCCAGTCGCTCATGTTATTCACCTCCGCTGACCGACATCTGCATCTGCATCAGGTTATCGGGATTGGTGACCACCAGGTCGCCTTCGTTGAGGCCGCTGAGCACCTGGCTCATGCTGCCCGATGAAACGCCCAGGGTGACGGCCACAGGCTGGGGCAGGGGCATGCCGGCGGTCTTGACGAACACCACGCGCTGGCTGTTGAGCACGCGCACGGCCTTATTCGGCACCAGCAGCACATCCTTCACTTCACGGGTCTGAATGCGCACGGTGGCGGTCATGCCGGTTTTGATGGAATCATCGGCTTTGAGAATTTCCACCACCACAGGGTAGGTGACCGAGCCCTGCTCGCGGCTGCCGGTGATGCCAATTTGCAGCACCTGGCCTTCATATTCCTTGCCAGGGATGGCGTCAAAAGTCAGGTTCACCTTCTGGCCGGTTTTCAGGTCGTTGACGTCAATTTCTGACAGGTTGACATCCACAAAAAGGCGTGAACGGTCTTCCATCTGCATGGCCATGCTGCCCGCCTGCACCTGGTCGCCGGCCTGCACGTTCAGGTAGGTGATGATGCCGGCAAAGGGGGCTTTCAGCACAGTCTGATTGAGGGTGGCCTGGGCGGCATCCACGCGGGCCTGGGCGGCGGCAATTTCGCCGGCCGGGGTGCCGTCTTTGATGTTGGCGTAGGTGCGTTCAGCGGCGGTCAGCTTGGCCTGAGCCATTTCCAACTCCACCTGGGCCTTGTCAATATCGGCTTGAGCCGGTTTGTTGGTCAGGTAATTGAGGTTGTAGAGAGTCTGGTCGCGGCGCTGGCGGGCGCGGGAAACTTCCGCCTGGAACATGATGCGCGTGCTGCTGTTGGCGGGCTCGTTTTCGACCATTTTGAACATATCCTCGGCGGCTTTCAGAGCCTCTTCGGCAGAGGTGTAATCGGCGCGGGCAATATCAATGTTGGCCTGCGAACCGGTCTGGGTGATGTGGCTGAGGTTGGTGGCGCGCTTGAGGGCCTTGTCGTAATCCTGCTGGGCGGTCACCAGGTCCAGGTGGGCCTGGGCAATTTTGGTTTCCACATGCTGCAGATCGGCCAGCGCCTGCTGGGCCTGCCACAGGTCCGCCTGGGCCAGGATCACGCTCTGGGGCAGGCTGGTGCGGTCCATTTCGGCCAGCACGTCGTTGACCGCGACGGTATCAAGCATTTTCACATTGAGGGTGCCCACCTGCCCTGAAAGGCTCCAGGTGAGGGTCTGGGCGCGGTTGGCGCGCACCGAACCGGTGGTGATGATGTGGGCGGTCAGGTCGCCTTTTTTGATGGCCTCGGTGGGCATGCTGGATGATGCCGTATCGGTGGCGGTTGAACTGGCGCAGCCCGCCAGGCTCGCCAGAGCCAGGCTGAGCACAATAATCAAGCTAATCCATTTGAATACAGGTTTCATTGTTTTCTTCCTCCGGTTAATTTTGTCCCTCATAGGATACCTGAAGAACCGGTTTACGGGATGGGCCTGCAGACCCGTTCAGCACCCGTCTGCAGGCCCGTTTAAAGAGGGCGCCAGCGCACCCGCCGGCGGGGAAAATCACCTTCAGAGGCGGGCCAGGATATGCTATAATAGCCGTGTAACGCCCCAGTAGCTCAACAGGAAAGAGCAGAGCACTCCTAAGGCTAAGGTTGAGAGTTCGAGTCCCTCCTGGGGCACCTTTCTATAGGCATAAAATCTTTATAAAATACCACGGTTCCCCTGAGTATGTCCCCCGTTCGTTCAACGACAACTGACTCACACATGCTGTGTATGATGCTTCTTTGAGTTTCCCTATCAGCCTGATCTATGGTCTCCATGGCAGTGTCAAGGGCGGAGAGAATATCTTCAGGCGTCATAAAGTTTTGCTGCGGTTCCTGTCCAGTCATCAGCTTAAGCTTTCTCTCCAGGACAGCTGCTTCTGAATCCAGTTCAGACAATTTGTCCACCAACGATAGAACCGTCGTGCCCTTTGATGCAATGATGTCTGTCAGGTTCTTGCGTTTGGTATTAACTTCTTTCAGTCTGGCAACAAGAATGGATCGTTCAGACACAACTTCAGCAGCATAGTTATGCTGCTTTTTTCTTATGGCTTCCACCAGTTCGATCCTCCGGTCTGGTTCAAACAGATAACCCTTTAAAACATCAATGACCGTTTGTTCTAATATTTCTTGTCTGATCTTTTGCGCGTCGCACATACCCCGGTAAATGCTTGGGCAATAATAGTAGGTGTATCTATACTCCGGTGTTTCTTTGAATGCCACGACCGTACCATTCAGAGGGGAATTACATCTCGCACAGCGCACCAATCCAGAAAGGATGAAAGTGCTGCTATATCTTCTGGGGTGATCGCCTTGAAAAATTTGCTCTGATTTTGATTTTTTGTTCAGGATCTGAACCGTGTTCCATGTATCAATATCTATGATCGGTGTGACATATTCCTCATAAACTTTTCCGCTGAAAACCAAATCACCAATATAAAGCCGGTTGCGAAAAAAGGTTGGATAAGCATTCAGGCTGTTGAAGATATTCAGCTCATCGTGGATTGCCCGGTATGATGCGCCAGCGGCTCGCATTGTCCAGGCTCGTTTTACCGTTTCAACTTTATCTGGATCCACCACCCACTTTCCAACCATGCGCGGCCTTCCATCTCGCCGCTGCCCCGCTTCAAATTGCAATCTCATGAAACCATATGGCGGCTTTCCCCCGATTACCCCATGCTCATCCATCATGTGATGCTGTCCCCTCTTAATATCAACCTTCATATCTTCCAGGTAACGTGCATTCATCCAGTCAATGGCGGCCTCGAAAAATCGACCATCCAGACCATCTGGAACGCTGTCGTTGATGCTGAAAATTTTGTACCCGCGCCGCCGCAAATCCGCTTTGAAAAATTGGGCATCATCTATATCACGGGCAAAGCGGTTGTACTTCCAGATGACCACCCCGGCATCTGTCGACCCGGCCCTTAAATTTGCCATCATTTCTTGAAAGGCATCTCTGCCAACGGTGGTGGATCCAGGCCTGGCTGCATCTGCATAAACACGCGATAGCACAAGACCATTGGCCAAGCACCAATCACGAATGGCCTTCTCCTGTTGATCGATGGAGGTTTCCTGATCTTCGTGGCCAGAGTCACGAAGATAGGCGCAGACTGAGGTTCCATGGGGGAATGGGGAAGGGTTCATAGTTTGGTTTTATCCTTACGTCAGGGAGGCAGGGAAGCGCGGGAGGCTAATTACAAATATATATACATCATCAAGGATACATGTAAAAAGTTTATAACATTGCTTCCCATGCCTCCCGGCCTCCCGTAGAAGTCAGAAAACAATGTCATCCCGAAAACAATAATATTGTTCGCCCCATTTTTCAGAAGCAATGCGATAAGCTTTTAGTTTTTCATCCATATCTTTCCAGGCATCGGTCCGCATATTAAGCCCTTTGACATAGAGCGCCAGGCCAACAAACATGCACACGAAGCCCATGACCATCAGAAAAGTCCCGCATCTGAACTGCCAACATAACAAGAAGAACGACAAGCCGATTGCAAAGAACGGAAAACCAGCCCAAAACACAAACCGCGATGCCCGTTCAACAGGCTTTTTTGGTGGTGCAAATTTTTGGGCAACATCCATTGGCGCTGTCGCATAAATTGCAGACAGCTTCTGAGCCTTATCCATTTGTCCACAGATCGGACATAACCTAGGCCGTTCCATATTGTGCAATCCTGTATAGGATGATGTTGACGCTAACCCCGCCGCCTAAAGCGATTGGCAGAAGTAATTCTGGATGTGTCATGTCTCGAATACAATATCCAATCATGGCACAGAAAATAGATGAACTTAGGGCAAACAAATAATAAAACAGTTTTTCAGAAGACAACTTTTCAAAGTAATGTCTGCCTATTGCGAGGTACAAGAGCATCTTTCTTTTTCTTGTGCATAAGGCTTTAACTTTATGTTCATCGATTTGGGACATTCCCCCGTTTCCTTTCCTTTTCTGATAGAAAGTCCAAGAAATCCAGAACTTGTTGTTTTCCTTCCTCAGAAAGAGTGTTGAAATAGTAAGATACCTGTCTGGTCAGTTCATCATCAACGGTGCTTGTCAAGATACCGGCTTTTTTGAATACAACTTCTTGTGGAAGTCTAAGTGCTTTGGCAATAGCAGTGGCAACATCTTTGCCAACCTTTCTATCACCAGTGATAATACGCGATACAGTTGCCGTGGTTATGTTACAGGCACGAGCTAAGTCGGACTGTGACCAATCACGTAAGCGCAATTCATTTCGTAACCAATCAGCGAAAGTTTCAGTGTCCATAGTAAATAATATATTATCACCCTGGTAATACCAATGTTGAATAATTATTGTTCTTATTTGGTAGTGCCTAAATGTTGAATAATGCTACCTGTTGACAACGCATAACAATTGTGCTACTATATGGAAGTAAATCTATACCAATTGGAAACAAAGGAAGTTTGATGGACACCAACATTTATTCACAATTATCAATCAGCATGAACAGCGAAACCCTTCAAATGCTAGATTGGCTCTGTGAACAGGATCAGAACAACCGTTCACAGAAAATACGTGTCCTTATCCGCAAGGAATACAAGGCACGGCGTCATGGGGCTTCAAGTGGTGCTGATGGTGAAAAGAAAGATGGTGATGTCCTCAATGGCAGTCAGGTTGGTATCTAACTCAGTATAACACTAGGGTGGATAAGGATTTTTAGACACCCAAAAGGGTCACTTTAAGGTGCACTCCTTTGTTAAGGTTGATTGTAACATATTACCGGCGGGGGGCGCGTAGATTTCCGCCGGTGTTTTATAGTC
>Ga0116158_10000173_pt1 | contig 69401 bp, 50 predicted proteins | sample AD_UKC052_MetaG_FD_89883 | JGI IMG/M metagenome (GOLD analysis project Ga0116158, IMG submission 89883) | Active sludge microbial communities of municipal wastewater-treating anaerobic digesters from USA - AD_UKC052_MetaG | ecosystem: Engineered > Bioreactor > Anaerobic > Digestate | place: USA... | reverse complement strand
TTGGATGGAGCTTCAGAGAGAATAACAGAGCGGCGAACCAGGTAGACTTGGGGACAGTCCTTAGATGCCAAGCTTCGCGTCGGCTGGCTGCGCGGGGCACGGTGATTCCTCAACAGCTCTCTGTGGTCAAATCCTGCCGGTGGGAGGGGTTCTGTGCGGACGGTTCATCTCGTGCTTCGTAGCGAAAGGAATTTGCTACTTCGCAGAGTAGCACGAACCGTCCCTACCCGAGCCCCCGTGCTATTCGCGGGCAAGAAGACGGTCTCGCGGAGCTCGCCCCTCCAGTGTGCTCAGCTGTAGGCCAGGTCTTTGCGTTTGGTGCCGAGGATGCGGAGGACGTTGGCAGCGACTTCCTCGACGGTCATGCCGGTGATGTCGAGGATCGGGTACCCGCGTTTCCGGTATTCCTTTTCCGCGTACACCACTTCCTCCACCACGGAACGTAAATCGCAGTAGGCGATGTTGGTCAGGTTGGTCATCGTGGCTTGGTCCTGGATGTCCTTGATCCGCTTGTGCCGAATCTCAAAGAGCTTTCGTGGCTGGAGTGTGAAGGCAACCGTCTTCTTCTTCACGCCGTCGAGTTCCTCGGGAAATCCGGTCTCGCGCGTGATCGAGACGTTGGCGACTTTGTAGCCGAGTGAACCGAGATAGATGGACGAGGGGCTCTTGCTCACCCGGCTGAGGCCGACGATGACGATGTCGGCCTGATCGAGCGTATGCAATCCGCGGCTGTCGTCGTGCTGCGCGGTGAACTCCATGGCGGAGATACGCTGGAAGTAGCCGGAGTTGGTCTGGTGCAGACGCGCGAGTTCATTCACGGGGGAGGTGTGCGTGTGGTCGCAGATGAACTGCACAAGCGAGCCGGTTAGGTCGTAATGCGGGATGTGATTCGCCACGCAGGCCTCATGGATTTCCCTCTTGGCCTCGGGATCGAGCAGCGCGAAGAAGACGAGGTGGTTGTGCTTCTTGAAAGTGGCGATGGTTTTCTCGATCTCATCCTTGCGGTTTTGAAAGACGTGATAGACCTGTTTCACGTTCAGGTCCGGAAACTGCGTCAGCACGGCGCTGATCATGTGGCGGGCGAGCGTCCCCGTGGCATCGGAGACGAGATGCAGGGTGTAGGTTACCGGCTTCTTCTGCGCCATCCTGTTCTCCATCAACGCGTTATGCTTGTCACGAGATTCGTGGATGAGCTGCGGCCATCAGGGCCCGGGAAAAATCATCGGCGGTGGGCCAGCGGTCCTCGGGTTTGAAGGCGACGGCCTTTTCCACGACGGGGCCGATGGCGGCCGGGAGCTCATTCATATCGGGCGGGCCGACGGTGATGACATCGGATGCCGTGGTCTGGTCCGGCGTTGGCTGGCGGCCGGTCAGCAGTTCATAGGCAATCATGCCGAGCGAGTAGATGTCGGTCCGATGGTCGAGACGTTTGCCCTTGAGCTGTTCCGGGCTCATGTAGGTGGGCGTGCCGATGATATCGTCGGTGAACTTTTGTGTGCCGACGAGGCACGAGACGCCGAAGTCGATGATCTTGAGAACGCCGTCCTCGCCGAGCATCAGGTTGGTGGGTTTGAGATCGCGGTGGATGATCTTGTGACGATGCGCGTAGGACAAGGCGTCGGCGCTGACGCGGACCACCTGCAGCACGGTTTCGACGGGAAGCTTGCCGTAGCGTTTGAGGATGTCGCGCAGCGTGCGGCCGCGGACGTATTCCATCACGAGGAAATAGTGGTCGCCCGATTTTTGAAGATTATGGATGCGCACGATGTGGCGGTGCGAGAGCTGCATCGCGATCCGCGCTTCCTGCTTGAGCGTGGAGACGGCGCCCTTGTCGCGGGTGAAGCTGGAGCCGAGGACCTTGATGGCGACGGGCATGCCGAGGAGCAGGTCGTCGGCGAGATACACGGTGCCCATGCCGCCTTCGCCCAGGATTTCGATGACTTTGTAGCGGTTGCTGGAAAGGCCGGCGCGGCGGCTGAGGCTGGAGCGCGCGAACCCGATTCTCTGGAGCGTGCGGCGAACCAGGCCTCGGTGGCCCTTGCGCCGGGGCGCATGCTTGGCGTCCTTGGTGATCTCGCGGGCCAGTTCGGTGAGCTCCTCCTGCTGGCGGGCGAGGGTGGAGTAGCGCGCAATTCCCTCGCGGACGACGGAGAGAAGCTCCTCGCGTTTCCAAGGTTTGGAAATGAACTTCCAGATGCCGGCTTCGTTGATGGCGCGGATCGTGGCTTCGTGGTCCACGGTGGCGGTGAGCATGATGGAGACGATGTTGGGATTCGCCTCGCGCGCGATTTTCATCACCGTGTTGCCGTCGATATCGGGCATGCGGAGATCGCAGATCAGGACGGCGATTTCGCGCGTCTGCAGAATGTGCATGGCCTCGGCGGGGGACTGGGTGGGGATGAATGCGCAGCGTAATTCCATGAGCTGATGTTCCAGAAGCCTGAGGACGGCTTCCTCATCATCCACGGCGAGAATCGTGAAGGTTTCCGATTCGGACATCCGACCCCCCGAGCAACAACTCACGGGCATTCTAGCAGGGCGCGGGGGAAGTGAGTAGTGGGAAGTGACCAGAATGAAATGACCAATGGCCAAATCCGAATGACCAGTCTGAACAAAAGGTAACGAAGGAAGGCCAGTGACCAGTAAGCAGCTTGCCTCGGCGTAGCCCGAAGGGCGAAGACGGGTGACCAGTGAGCAGTAAACAGTGAGCAGTGGCGGAGGGGGGAAGAGGATAGTGACCAGTGAGCAGTATTCGGTAACCAGACTGATTCCCGGTTACTGAATACTGGTCACTTTCTTTCGCCCGGCTTAAGCTACCGACATGGACTTGGCGGAAAGCATTGTTCGGGAGGCGGAGCGGATCGGCTTCGACATGGCGGGCACGGCTGCCGTGGAGGCGTCGCCGCACGCCGGTGCGCTGCGGCGCTGGCTGGCATCGGGGCATGCAGCCGGAATGTCGTGGATGGCGGCGCGTGAAACGGAGCGAGTCGATCCTCGCACGGCGATGCCTGAGGCGAAATCAGTCATCGTGGTGGGGCTATCCTACTTCAGCGAGAATCCGCCGCCGGAGATGTGGAACGATCCCTGTCGCGGGCGCGTGGCGCGGTATGCGTGGGGTGCGGATTATCACGACGTCATGCTTCCAATGCTCAAGGAATTGGAATCGTTCGTCATGGCGGAAACGGGGGCCAAGGCGTTCTCGCGGGCCTACGTGGACACGGGGCCGGTGCTGGAACGGGATGTCGCGGAGCGCGCGGGATTGGGCTTTACGGGGAAGAATACGAATCTGATCAGCCGGGAGTTCGGGTCGTATGTGTTCATCGGGGAGATACTGACGGCTGCCGAAATTGGAAATTCGAAATTGGAAATGGGGAAATCATCGTGCGGTGCGTGTGCCCGGTGTCTGTCCGCGTGTCCGACCGGCGCGCTGGCGGAGCCGCGCGTGTTGGATGCGCGGAAGTGCATTTCATACCTGACGATCGAGCACCGCGGGGTGATTCCGGTGGAGCTGCGGCGCGCGATGGGGAACTGGATCTTTGGTTGCGACGAGTGTCAGCAGGTTTGCCCGTGGGTGATTCAGCACGCGCGCCGCGGGAAACAGCGGTTCCTGAAGTTCAGCGCGGACACGTGCGCCCCGCGGCTCGACGAGTTGCTGGCGATGGACGATGGCGCATTTCGTGAGCGGTTCAAAGGGACGCCGGTGTTGCGCACGAAGCGTTCAGGGCTGGTGCGCAACGCGATCATCGCGGCGGCGAACAGCGGCGACAGACGGTTTTTCCAATCCTTGGAAAAACTCGCATGCGACCCCGATTCGGCCATCCGCGAAACCGCGAAGTGGGCGATGGCCGACGGTCAGTAGCCGCTGCCGCCGGACACGTCGCTGACGATGTTTGTCGGCATCTCTTTGCCGGTCCACATCTCGCGATACATCCAGTAGGCAAGGCGGAGATTGCGTTCGAACGGGCTGTTACGGCCGGAGCCTTGGCCGACGATGCCGAACCATTCCTCGTGCACCTTGCCGTCGGGCATCGGGCCGGTCCACTGCGAGTTCCGGTCATGGTTCTGCGGACTGTCATGGCCCTTCCACCATTCGTCGACGTATTCAAAAATCACGCCGCCGATGGAATTGCCTTCGACCGGGCCGCCGCCCTGGTTGAGGGTGATGTCCTTGACGCCGCCCTCGTGGTAGATTGCCTGGGCGGCCTCGTCGGGGCCGCGGCCCTGCGCGTAGGCATCGCAGCCATATTCGACGATCAGCACGGGGCGGTCGAACTTGGCACGCGCCTCCTGCCAGAGGTTGCCAAAGCCGGTGACGCCCATGTAGGCGTTCAGGCTGAAGATGTCGATGGCGGGAGCGAATTGAGCGTAGTACTCGCCGAGGCCGGTACCCAGATTGCCGATGGCGACGGGCCGGGTCGGATCCAGTTCGTGGATCATCTCGGCGACCTCGTTGACGAACCTCGCGTAGGCTTCGGGCTGGGACCCGGCGTTGGTGCGGGTGGCATTGATGCCCGTGTGGTCGCCGCTCATGTTGTTCTCGTTGCCGAGGAGCCACATGAGGACGAAATCCTCGCCGCGCAGATCGAGCACCTTCTGGCGGACGATTTCCTTCATCCGCGCCTTCTGGTCGGGGTTGGTGTAGTCGGTGCCACGCTGCCATGTGGCGCCGGAGCCGATGGTGTAAGCGCCGAGGAAATCGCCGGCGATCACGGAGATGCCGTAGGTCTTGTAGAGGTCGCGCAGCAGCGTCTTGTTGATGAGGCTCGGGTCATACTTGTTATCGCGCGTCGTGGGGAGGAAGAGCCGGATGGTATTGCAGCCCATGTCCTTGAGGAGTTGGAAGTCACCGACGGCGGGTTCATCGGCATCCTGAGTCCCGTTGCCGTTCTTATCCACCCACGCGTCGTACGGCGCGTCGGCCTTGTTGTTCTTGTTCTTGTCGGTGAACATCCAGACGGTGCCCACGTTGGGCTTGTTGTTGGGGCTGAGGCCGATCTCGGTGGGCCCGTAGGTTACGCCGCGGACGAAGAAGGGTTTGCCGTCGACTTGGAGCTGCCAGTGACCGTTGGCGAACCGCACAACCTGCACCCGGCCCTTTGCCGGGCGGCGCTCGACGATGTTCTCCGGTGCGAGTTTCGGCAGGCTGTCGAGCCGCGCCTTCAGATCCCTGCTGATGATTCGGCCGGGATCGACGATGACGATGTCGTTGCCGAGATTGGTGTCGTTGGCGTTCTGGATTTCCACCTTGCCGCCTTCATACCACAGGCCGAGCGACGGGTATTCCTGGCAAAGGCGGCGGATGCTGGCGACGGCGTTGGGCGCGACGTACCACACGAAGCTGCCATCCTCGCCCCAGCACGCGGAACCCGGGAAATTCACCACGACGGAATGGTAGGCCTTGATGGCATGGAAGATGAGCCCTGCGCGCTCGAGCGCGACGGCGGTGTGATAGGCCTTCACGCCGGGATCCTCGCTGGCCATCGCCCACGTGAAGAAGGCGACCTGCATGTCCTTCTGCCGCAGGGCGTCCCAATGCGAGCGGCTGAGCGCGCCCTTCTTCTGCAATTCGGCGTAGGCCGGGTCGTCGGTCACAGCGTCTTCGTTCGGGAAGATGCCCTCGCCGACGGCGGCTTTCAGGCCGGCGATATCGGTCAGGTTATACGCGTAGTTCCTGGTGCCGATCCCGGTGAACGTGCCGTACCGCGCGTAGTCGACGGGGTTGGTGGAGCCGGGGAAGGCGAGGGTGAAGGCGGGGGTGGGCAGCGGGCGCCCCTGCATGAAATCTTTCATCAGCTTTTCATGCGAAACGCGGGCCGGCGGGCCGGCCATCTTGGCGCAACCGGCGAAAAGAGCGAGGGCGAGCACAATAAACAGGGACTTCCGCACGTTATTCATGTGTAACTCCCGAAGAGATATGGCGAGGACGATACACATTTTGTCCCTTCCCGACAACCGCGTTGCGGAGGAGGGCCTCCGGGGGCTACCATGGGGCGCGTATGAGAAACGCTTTGGTGAGTCTTTTTCTTCTCCTGGTCCCGGCCGCGATGGCCGGCGAGGTGCTGACGCTGGACGACTGTCTTGCCGAGGCGGCGCGCAATAATCCCGACCTGGCGGTCGCGCGCGCGGCCGTGGAGAAAGCGCAGTATGCCCGCCGCGCGGAGTACAGCGGGTTCCTTCCCCAGCTTTCCGGCGACGCCTCGACGTCGCGTCGCGGCAGCAAGGCGAGCGACAGCGATCCGAGCGTCACGAGCGACAACAACTCCTTCGGGCTCACCGCGAAACAGACGCTTTATGCCGGCGGGCGAAACCGGGCGGCGTTGGAATCGGGCTCGGCCTCCCTCGATTCCGCCAAGGCGAGCCTGGGCGCCGCGCAGGCGGACCTGACCTACAACGTGCGCGATGCCTTTGCCGGATTGCTCTACGTCCAGCAGCAGATCGATCTGAACCGGGCGATCGTGGCGCGTCGCCAGGACAACGTGGACCTCATCGATCTCCGCTACGAAAGCGGGCGGGAGAACAAGGGGTCGCTGCTGCGCATGCAGGCGCAGTTGAAGGATGCGCAGGCGGAACTTTCGCAGGCGGAGCGCCGGCTCGGCGTGGCGCGCCGCCAACTCGCGTCGGTGCTGGGTCGTGATGAAGCGGATGCGTTCTCGGTGACCGGAACGTGGGCGACGGTGGCGGCGGACGCGCCGGCGAGTTTTGCGGATCTGATGACGGCAACGCCGGAACGTCGGCGCGCGCTGGCGAACGTGCGGTCGGCGCGGGCGGGTGTGAAGTCGGCCCGGAGCGGCTACCTGCCGGACGTTGCGGCCAGCGCGTCGGTGTCGCAGAGCGGCGAGAGTTGGATGCCGCAGGGCGAGGAGTGGTATGTCGGGGTGGCGTTGTCGTATCCGTTCTTCCCCGGCGGGCGCAACTTCATGGATGTACGCGCGGCGAAGGCCGGGGTGAAGGAGGCCGAGGCGGGGCTCAGCGCAACAGACGCCGCGTTGCTGGCCTCGCTGGAAGACGCCTACGCCAGTTACCTGGATGCCGTGGAGCAGGTGGGCGTGCAGGAGTCGTACGTGGAATCGGCGGAAGTCCGCGCCGAAATTGCGCGGAGCGAATATGCCTCGGGATTGACGTCGTTTGACGAGTGGGATCGCATCGAGAGCGATCTGATCAACAGTCGGAAGCAGTACCTGTCCGTGCGGCGGGCCGCCGTCGTGGCGGGGGCGAAGTGGGAACAGGCGCAGGGGCTCAGCCGGTTGCCGGAGTGAGGAGAGAATTTATGAAACGCAGCGTCGTGATAGCGGTCATCGTGGTCGTCGTGCTGGCGGCGGGGGGCGGCTATCGGCTGCTCCGGCAGAAGGAAGAGAAGACGGAAGCCGGCGAGCGCTACGAACGCGTGGCGGTCACGCGCGACAACATCAGGATCAGCATTCAGACCACGGCCACGATCCGGCCGCGCAACCGGCTCGAGATCAAGCCGCCCATCGCGGGGCGCGTCGAAGAAGTGCTGGTGAGCGAAGGCGATGAGGTGAAGACCGGGCAGATCATTGCGTGGATGAGTTCCACCGAGCGCGCGGCGCTGCTTGATGCGGCGCGGGCGCGTGGCGAGGCGGAGTTGGCCCGGTGGCAGGACGTCTACAAGGCCACGCCCCTGGTGGCGCCGCTGGATGGGACGATCATAGCGCGCGACGTGGAGGCGGGGCAGACGGTGACGGCTTCGGACACGCTGCTGGTGCTTTCCGACCGTCTCATGGTCGAAGCGCAGGTGGACGAGACGGATCTCGCGCGCATCCAGGTGGGGCGCATGGTGCGGGTGGAACTTGACGCGTATCCGGGCCAGGATTTTCCCGCCAAGGTCACCCATATTTCCTACGAAGCCGAGACGGTCCAGAACGTGACGATCTACAAGGTGGAGGTCGAGTCCGACAAGATGCCGGAGTTCGTGCGCAGCGGGATGACGGCAAGCGTTACGTTCAGCGAGACGGCGGCAGCGAATGTCTTGGCGATTCCGGCCGAAGCGTTGCACGACGAGAACGGGAAGAAGACCGTGTGGTTTCCTCAGCCCGGCTCGGCGGAAGGCCATATTTCCCGCGAGGTCGTCACGGGCGCCACGGACGGCCGCAACGTGGAGATTCGTGAGGGATTGAAGGAAGGCGACGTGGTATTGGCGCCGAAGGTGCAGGCCACGGGCGCGGCCGGCGAGCGGAAGACCAATCCCTTCATGCCGTTCGGCCGTGGATCAGGCGGTTCGAGAAGACCCTCACGGTAAAATCATGATCGAGCTCTCCAGCCTCGGCAAGACGTACCGCATGGGTGACACGGATGTCCGTGCGCTGCGCGACGTCAACCTGACCATTGCGCGCGGCGAGTTCGTGGCGATCATGGGCCCTTCGGGTTCCGGCAAGTCCACGCTGATGCACATTCTCGGTCTGCTTGACCGGCCGGACGGCGGCAGCTTCCGGCTGATGGGGATCGAGATTTCGCGTCTGAATGACGATGAGTTGGCGGTCCTTCGCAGTCGCTCGGTGGGTTTTGTCTTCCAGCAGTTTCACCTGTTGTCGCGGACCGAGGCGCGCGAGAACGTTGCGATGCCGCAACTCTACTCCACGGGCGAAATGGATCTGGCGCGCGCGGACCGCCTGTTGGTCGAAACGGGACTGGCCGAACGCGTGCATCACAAACCGAACGAACTATCCGGCGGCCAGCAGCAGCGTGTGGCGATTGCCCGTGCGCTGGTCAACGACCCGGAACTGATCTTCGCCGATGAACCGACGGGCAACCTCGATTCTGCCAGCGCGCGAGAGATCATGGAGATTCTTGCCGGCCTGCATCGCCGAGGGAAGACCGTGATCCTGGTGACGCACGAGCCGGAACTGGCGGAATATGCCGGGCGGGTGATCACGCTGCGCGACGGGGTGATCCAGACGGACGTGCGCCGCGACACGGCGTTGCAGGCGGGACGCGTGGAGGAGGATGCGGCGGCCGCTGCGGCAGCGGAAAGGCTGACGCGCCGCATTCCGCTTCGCAACCATCTGCGCCGGGGGTTGGGGCTGACGCGGCAGGCGATGAGAACCCTGCGGGCGAACAAGGTGCGCACGGGGCTGTCGATGCTGGGCATCCTGATCGGCGTGGCGGCGGTCATCGCCATGCTGGCGCTCGGTACGGGGGCCAAGGAATCGATCCAGCAGAGTTTGGCGGGGCTGGGGTCCAACGCCTTGATGCTCATGCCGGGCGCGCCGGGCATGCATGGTGTCATGGCGCAGGCGGGAAGCGTGAGCCGGATCACGATTGAGGATGTCGATGCGCTGCGTCGCGAGATTCCCTCCATCGTGCGGATCGCGCCGATGGTGCGCGGCCGCGTTCAGGTCGTGTATGGCGGGAAGAACTGGAACACGGAGGTCACCGGCACAACGGCGGACTACGCGCCGATGCGCGCATCCGTCCCGCAGGTCGGTCGCTTTGTCACGGCGGATGACCAGGTGCAGCGCATGCGCGTGGCGGTGATCGGGGTGACGCCGATGCGTGAGTTGTTCGGCGACCAGAACCCCATCGGGTCGTTTATTCGCATCAACCGGATATCCTTCCAGGTGGTCGGCGTGCTGCCCGAGAAGGGCACCGACCGGTTTCACGATCAGGACGATGTCATCATCGTTCCGCTCACCACGGCGATGTACCGGCTGCTCGGCCGCCCGTACCTCGATTCGGTCAACATCGAGATCGCGACGGAGGACCAGATGGCCGCCGCGCAGGTGGATATCCTGAAGTTGATGAAGCGACGGCACCGTCTCGCGGAGACCGACGAGGACAGCTACAACATCCGGAACCTGGCGGAGATTCAATCGGCGCTCACGGCAACGAGCCGCACGATGTCGATGCTGTTGGCGTCGATCGCAGTGATCTCGCTGGTGGTGGGCGGCATCGGGATCATGAACATCATGCTGGTGTCGGTGACCGAGCGGACGCGCGAGATCGGGTTGCGCAAGGCGGTGGGCGCGCGGCGGCGGGATATCATGACGCAGTTCCTCACCGAGGCGCTGGTGATCAGTCTGCTGGGTGGGGTCATCGGCATTCTGCTCGGCGGTGGCGCGGCGCTCGGCATGTCCCAGTTGGCCGGTTGGGCGGTCAAGGTTTCGACGCAATCCGTGGCGTTGGCCACCATCTTCTCGGGGCTGATTGGCGTGGTGTTCGGCCTCTGGCCCGCGCGGAAAGCCGCGCTGCTGAATCCGATCGAAGCGCTGAGATATGAGTGAAGAGGAGTTATTGGTTATTCGATATTGGAGATTCGGATAACAGATAACAGGCCGTTCGAAGCTAACCTCTGTAGCGCTTGAAGCATCCAACCACCGCGGGCGCGAGGGCGACCTTCGTGCGGTTGAGGACGTAAAGGTGGATGCCGGAGACGCCGTTCTTCAGGAGGTCGTCAATCTGGTGCACGATCCAATCGATTCCGATGGCCGCGCCGGCCTCCGCATCGGTCCCCGCTTTCTGCAGCGCCTCGGCAAGTTTTCGTGGAACGCTGGCGCCGCAGGTTGAGACGAAACGCTCAATCTGTTTGTACGACACGGCCGGCATGATGCCCGGCACGATCGGCGCGAGAATACCGACGTTGCGGCAGTGTTGGACGAAGCGGTAGTAGAACGTGTTGTCGAAGAAGAGCTGGGTGGTGACAAACCCGGCGCCGGCGTCCACCTTGGCGCGCAGGTGTTCGATATCCTCCTCCAGCGACGCGGCCTCGGGATGTTTTTCCGGGTAGCCGGCGACGCCGCAGGACATGTCGGGGTGCAATTCCCTGATCAGTCTGACGAGGTCGGATGCGTGGGCGAGGCCATCCTTGGGCGCGGAGAAGACCTTCTCGCCCTTCGGCGGATCGCCGCGCAGCGCCATGATGTTGCGATAGCCGCGGCGATGGATGTCGTTCGCGATCGCGGTCAATTCGGCGCGGCTGTGACCGACGCAGGTCAGGTGCGGCATGATCACCTTGAAGCCGAGCCCGGCCAGCACATCGCAAACTTCCAGGGTGCGTTGGCGGGTGGAGCCGCCCGCGCCGTAGGTGACCGTGACGAAATCGGGCTGCGCCGTGAGGAGCTGTGCGGCGGCCTGCTTCAAAGCGTCCATGCCCTGGTCGTCCTTCGGCGGGAAGAACTCGAACGACAGGAACGGGCCCTTGCGATTATGTATCAGGTCGCTGATGTGCATTTTTCCAAACCTTGGAAAAAATCTACCCGATTTTTCCAAGGATTGGAAACTTTTGCGTGCGCGGGGCTACGGATTCGAGCACCGGGGTCAACGCCCCCGGCTACAGAAGATTTCCATCCACTCTAGTCGTGGGTGATGCGGATGGTATAGGCGTTCGGGTTATCGTTCGTGAGGGGTGGGAGGGTGAATTCGACCGGGCCGGGAACGGACGGCTGGACCGTGGCGCCGACCTGTGTCCACGCGCTCGTGCAGAGGTTATCGCAGCGGTAGAGGCGATACCGGCGGCCGGGGGCGCCGTCGATGGAAAGCCGCGTGGTGCCGACGGACACCTCGTCGACCCGCAGGCCGAGGGACGAGTTGGCGTTCGTGGGTGAAGTGCCCGCGATGATCTCCTCATAATTTGATGCGCCGTCCTGGTCGGGGTCATCGCTGTAGCCGCTGCCGTTGGTGTTGTCGTTCGGGTCGAGGCCGTACTCGCGCTCGACGTGGTCGGGCATGTGATCGCCATCGGTATCGAGGGCCGGGCCGAGCGACCAGACGCGGAAGGCGGCCTGGGTGGCGTCTCCGGCGAGCGGTTGATCGACGACGAAATTCACCCAGCGCGTGCGTGCGACCTCGACGCCGCGGTCGGCGATCAGCGCGGTGTCGATGGCGTAATAGTGGAGGCCGCCGGGAACGCCGTGGAGGTAGGCATTCATGCGCATGCCGCCGACATCCTCGATTTCGAACTTCAGCGTTTTCGCGGAGCCGGTCACCCCGAAGACGACGTACGGAAAGACGGTGAGGTTCTGGTACTCGCACTGGCCGGTGTCGATGTTGTCGAAGAGGATGGTGGCGCCGGACCAGCCGCCGGAGGAGACGTTGTAGGTCACGCTGAAGTTGGAATCGTTGGTCTGCTCGACGAGAGTGCCGGGGTTGGCGCCGCCGACGGGAATCACGCGCGGGTTGCCGCCGAGCTGGGTGAGCGTGACATTACTGGTGGGCCAGAGATGATAGACGAACGGGATGCCACCACCGGCGAGGACGGTGAACTGGCCGATCTCGTTGCCGGTGCCGACTTGACCGATGTTGTTGCCCGGCGTCGCGACGAAGAAGAAGAAACGGGTTTGCGACATGTTGAAGTCCGGAAAGTACTGGTTGAGGATATTGCTGCTGATGGTGAACGTGCGGTACGCGTTGTTGCTGATGCCGGTGAGGTAGAACGCGGCCTTGTTCGTGTTGATGTCCTCGAGTTCCAGTTTGAGGTTCACCGGGTTGCCGCGGATGGCGAGGACGATGTTGGTCAGCGGCGCGAGGTTGCCGTATTCATTTTCGGGAGTGGTGAAATCGTCCCAGTTGAAGCCGCCGCCGGACCAGGTGCCGGAGGAAGAGACGTCGTAGAAGCAATCCATCTGGTTGGTGGACGTGGTGGTGACGACGGTTTGCGGAGTGGCGCCGAAGACGGCGAGCACTTCCGGGTCGTCAGGAAGAATGCTGAGCGGAGTCTGCGCGAGAGCTGGCGCGATATAGCAGACAACGGAAAACCCGAGACACAACTTCAGAATACTTCTAGTACGCATGTGGCAATCCCCCCCGATTGCAACCGCTCTCAATATAGTAAAAACGAAGAAATGCACAAGAAATATCCATATAAAAAACTGCGGCAATCCTGCTGTTTCGCAAATCGGGCATGATTAGGGCCCAAAGGAGGCGCTCTTGTTGATATTGATTTATCATTAAGCAGGCCTAGACTGGCTTTGGAGATGCTGATGAGCAGGTGGATACGTGTTTCTCTGGCGGTGGGACTGATCGCTGCGGCGACCGTTGCGTCGGCTGCGCCGTTCCGCATCGTCACCTCCTTTTATCCCATGTACGTCGCGACGCTGAACATCGTTGCCGGCGCCGAGGGCGTTGAGGTTGTCAACCTGACGAAGCCTTTCACCGGATGCCTGCACGACGTGCAGTTGACGCCGGCGGAGATGGTGACCTTGAGCGGGGCGAATGCGCTGGTGATCAATGGCGCGGGTATGGAATCGTTCATGGACAAGGCGTTGCAGGTGGTGGCGAGAGATCGGGTGATCGATGCCAGCGATGGCCTCGAGCTGTTGGATGACAACGCGCACGTGTGGCTGAGCGTCTCGCTCCATCTTCGGCAGGTGGACAACATTGCCGCGGGGCTGGAGCGGTTGGATCCGGCGCGGGCCGCGGTGTATCGCGCGAACGCGGCGGCGTACACGGCCAAACTCGAGGCGTTGCGCGACCGGATGCACGAGGGGTTGCGTGATCTGCCGCAGCGCGACATCGTCACGTTCCACGAAGCGTTTCCCTATTTCGCGAAGGAGTTCGATCTGCGGATTGCCGCGGTGATCGAGCGTGAACCTGGAACGGAACCGGCCGCGGCGGAGTTGGCGCAGACGATCGACCTGGTACGTGCGAGCGGCGTGAAGGCGCTGTTTGCGGAGCCGCAGTATCCGGCGCGCGCGGCCGAGAGCATAGCCCGCGAAACCGGCGCGCGCGTGTACACGCTGGACCCGGCGGTGACGGGGCCGATGGACGCGGACGCCTATATCCATATAATGGACGCGAATCTTCGCGTGCTGGAAGAGGCTTTGAAATAGAGGGTAGAACGCGTGGTAACGGATGGAACAAAATGCCGCGCCTGCTGCACGAAGCTGATTGATTTCGGCGTCAACCTCGGCCGGCGGACGGTGCTGGAGCATGTGAATTTGCACCTGCACTGCGGCGAACTCGTGGCGTTGATCGGCCCCAACGGCGCGGGCAAAACGACGCTGTTGCGGGCGATGCTGGGCGAGTTGCCGTATACGGGCGAGCTTCAGTTCATGCCGGTCGGCCGGCCGGGCGGGCAGGCTCCGCGTATCGGCTACGTGCCCCAGCATATCGAGTTCGATACCCTCTCGCCGATCAGCGTTCATGATCTCTTCGCGGGGGCGACGAGTCGCTGGCCGCTCTGGCTGGGGCATCGCGGGTACCCGAGGCGGAAGGTGATGGATGCGCTCGCCGTGGTGAAAGCCGAGAACCTGGTGGACCGCCGCGTGGGCGAATTGTCGGGCGGCCAACTCCAGCGGGTGTTGCTCGCATTGGCGCTGACGCCGGTGCCGGATATCCTGCTGTTGGACGAGCCGGTGTCGGGTATCGACCAGGCGGGCATCGGACTTTTCTACGAGCGCATCTCCGCGCTGCGCCAGGAATTCGATCTTGGCATTCTGCTCATATCGCACGATCTCGAAGTGATTCCGCGGTACGCGGATCGCATGGTGTTTCTCAACCGAACGGTGCTGGGCGACGGTGTGCCCGCGGAGGTGCTGGCGCGCGAAGAGGTGAAGCGAACCTTCGGATTCGATGTGCAGCAGCACGAGTTGCCGGAACAACATGACAGCCGCTTGTGGCACGGCGAAGCGGGACCGGGGGGCGCATGATGGAGCTCTGGCACAGCGTGGCCGGCGCGCTGCCCTTTGAGTGGGCGCGCTACGTGTTCATGCAGAATGCGCTGCTGGCGGTGTTGTTGATCAGCCCGCTCTTCGCCCTGCTCGGCTGCATGGTCGTGCAGAACCAGATGTCCTTCTTCTCCGAGGCCGTGGGCCACGCCGCGCTGACGGGTATCGCGGTGGGCGTGCTGGTGGGGCTGGGCGATCCGCTGTGGTCGATGCTGGCGGTGGCGATCCTGCTCGCGCTGGGCGTATCGGCGATGCGGCGTTGGAGCGCGGCATCGACGGATACGGTGATCGGATTGACGATGGCGTTCACCGTGGCGCTGGGTGTGGCGTTGCTCTCGCGCGGCGGTGGCTTTGCGAAGTACTCGCGATTTCTCGTGGGCGACGTGCTGACGATTACGCCGCACGAGATCGTGCGGCTGGTGGTGGCGTTGGGCGTGGTGCTGGCGGTTTGGATCTTCGGATTCAACAGGCTGTTTTTCGTGAGCCTGAACCGGTCGTTGGCGCGGAGCCGCGGGATGCCGGTGTGGATGGTCGAGACGGGGTTCGCCGTTATCGTGGCGCTGGCGGTCACGGTCAGCATCCAGTGGGTGGGGTTACTGGTGATCAACTCGCTGCTGATTCTGCCGGCGGCGACGGCGCGCAATCTTGCGCGCGATGTGCCGCGCTACGTGGGTATGGCGGTGGCGCTCAGCTTGTTCTCCGGGGTCGTGGGGCTGGTGGTGTCGTTCTACGCGGGCACGGCCACGGGCGCGACGATGGTGCTGGTGGCCATGGCGTGCTTCGTGGCGTCACTGCCGGTTCGTCTTGCGGGCTTCAGGATTTGACCTTCTGCTTCCGCGTACAATCCGCGCAGGTTCCATAGAGCAGGATATCGTGACCGTCGACGCTGAAGCCGCGCGGTGCAAGGCGCGAGATATCTCCCGGGCACTCATCCACCTCGTAGATCCGGTCGCATCCGCGGCAGTGGAAGTGGTGATGGTGGCCCTTGCCTGCGGGCTCGTAACGGGGCGGCTGGCCGGGCAGGGCGATGGGGATGAGGAGGCCCTCATCCACCAGCGTGCTCAGTGTGCGGTAGACGGTGGCGATGCCGAGCCCCTTCACCGCGGGCCGTGCGAGGCGCAGTACTTCCTGTGGACTCAGCGGCCGCCGCGCGCCGTCGAACACGGCGCGAATAGCCGTCCGTTGCCTGGTCTGACGTTTCACCATGAGTTACTGGAGCGGGCAGGCCGTAACAGGCATGATGCCGAACGAGTGAATCCACAGCGCGATCAGGATACCCATGATCATGCCGAGCGCGACCTCAAGCCGCGTGTGGCCCAACAGTTCGGCCAGCTTCTCCTGCGAGAGCCGGTGCTCCTTGAAAAGTTCGTCGATGATCTGGTTCAGCAGGCGCGCCTGCTCGCCGGCGGCGCGGCGTACGCTTTGGGCATCGATCATCACGATCGCGGCGAAGGCGATGGCGATCGCCGCCACCGCGCTATCGAACCCGCAGCGGAGCCCGATTGAAATGGCTACGGCGGATACGGAGGCGGAATGCGAGCTGGGCATGCCGCCGAGCTGAAGAAGAAGGCTGGCATCAATGCGCCGTTTCTCGACGAGGGAGCCGAGGCCCTTGGCCATTTGCGCCACCATCCATCCCGCTACGCCGGCCCAGAAAGTCTCGTTGTGTCCGATCTCTATGAAGAATTGAGGTGTCATGTGCTGAAGACTGTTACAACTTTACTCCGGGCATGTCCAAAAGTATCGGCCGGAATGAGGAATACGGCATGCAGAATGTAGGACGCAGAATGCAGAATGCAGAACCGAGAGGTCAGAACGCAGAACTCAGAATGCAGTGAAGCAGGGACGGGAGTGCGGAAGACGGATGAGGGAAAACGGAAGAGGAAGGGGGAATGTGGAGGGAGGGAGGAAGAAAGGATGGAATAGCGGCAGGAGGCAGCATTTGCAGGCCTATTGACATATGTTAGGGTTTGTGTAATATAGGGGCATAAATCTTAGGAAATATGCATGGGAACATCTACCATTGAGCTTGGCAAGAGGTTGGAGGAGCTGGCAAGGGGGCAGGGGGGATACTTCACGGCTGGTCAGGCCATGGACATTGGCTACGCGGACAGCGTCCATGGGTATCACGTGAAGAACGGGCATTGGGTGAAGGTTCAAAGGGGTATCTACAGGCTTGCCTCAATTCCGGAACCGGTGGAAGGGGAGTTGATTGCCTGGTCGCTGTGGTCGCGGGGGCGGGATGACAGGCCGGACGCTGTATTCAGTCACGAAACGGCTCTCGCGCTGCACGGTGCTATTCCGAGAGACCCGGAAGTGATCCACATGACGGTTCCGCGCAGCTTCAGAAGAAACTCGGATATTCCTGCAAAAATAGTGCTTCATAAGGAGGATTTGCCCATGAATGCGGTGCAACAAATGGGGTGCCTTTTGGTCACAAACGTTGCCAGGACGGTGAAGGACGTTGTGGAGACATGCACAAATCCTAAGATATTGGATATCATTAAGGAAATGGCTGCTCCTGTGCCGGCGGTTGCGACTGTTTCAGGGGCTGATCGCTGGGAAGATGCCTGGATGGGCGACTACAAACCGCAAGAGGACTCCGGCTGGCGGTCGTATGACGACGCCATCAACGCCGGCGAGGACTAGGCGACTTGTTGGGGTGTGCGAAGCGTCTCGACAGTCGCGGCTCACCCGGAGGGTTCGCCCTACCAACAGGCGGACAGGGCTGCTGATGGGCCTTGCCACCGGCTCTGAACTCTGATAAGCATACCGCTGTCAAAGTCCAATAACCTGGAGATTGTACCCATGAGACGTATCATAGCTGTTTTTTTGATTGCTCTGATATTTGAGAGCGGTTGCAAGCAGAAGCAGAAACCTGTTGCTGCCCCCGAGGTTAAGCCTGAGGTCGCGGCGGTTCCGGCCAAAGTTGAGACGATCGGAGCGGAGCAGGCTGTGTTCTTCCGCAACCCGGGTACTTGGTTGGCGACCGCTTCGTCGACGGAGGAGGGGTTTGCCCCCAATCTGGCGGTCGACGGACTGGCCAATACGCGTTGGAGCAGCAGCTTTGCGGACGCCCAGTGGTGGGAAGTCCAGTTTGGCGAAGAGCATGTGCTCGGCAAAGTGATCATCAGTTGGGAAGCGGCGTATGCGAAGAAGTATCGCGTCCTCATTCTGAACCGCTCGAACGAGTGGGTCGAGGTCGCCTCGAAGTCCAACGGTCAGGGCGGAAGCGAAGAGATTTCCTTCCCGCGGTGCCAGGCGTGGGGCCTGCGCATCGAGTGCGAGTTGCGCGCGACACAGTGGGGTTTCTCGATCATCGACGTGGAGTTCAACCCGCGCGAGCCGGCGAAGACGGAGGCGACGGCCTCTTCCGGCAGCGGCGACTACGATGCCAAGTTCGCGGTCGACGGGAAGATGAACACGCGCTGGAGCAGCAATTTTGGCGACACGGAATGGTGGCAGGTCCGGTTCGAGGAGCCGAGGATCATCGCCGGGTTGAAGATCAACTGGGAGACGGCCTTTTCCGAGAAGTATGAAATCGATGTGTCGATGGATGGCAACGAGTGGAAGAAGGTCTATGACGTTACCGAGGGTGACGGGCGGACGGACCTCCTCTTCTTCAAGCCTGTCGAAACGCGTTATGTCCGCATCCAGTGCAGTCAGCGCGGCACGGGCTGGGGCAACTCGATCTGGGAAGTGAGGTTCTTCGATGATCTTGCGCAGCCGCAACTGACGTCATCCTCCGACGCCGCGGATTCGTACGCGTGGCAGGCCATGGATGGCGATCCGGCGACGGCGTGGCATTCCAACGGCGACGGCAAGCAGGAACTGATGGTGTCGCTGCCCGAGGTGATGAACATCGGCGGCGTGACGCTGGTCTGGGGCAAAGACTATGCGATGGCCTACACGGTCGAGACCTCCGCGGACGGCAGCGAGTGGAAGCCGGCATTCAAGGAGGAGAAGGGGAATGGCGGCAAGGATTACGTCTTTTTCGGCGCGACCGATGCGAAGTTTCTGCGGGTGACCTGTCTCAAGAGCGCTACGGGTCAGGGTTACGCGCTGGCGGAGATGGAGTTCAAGGGCGGTGAAGAGCAGACAACCCCGCTTCGCGCCTACCAGGCGCTGGCGTTGGGTGCGAAGACCGGCCGTTACCTGATGTGGCTGACACGGCAGCAGGAATTCTGGACGGTCGTTGGCACGCCGGATGACAACCAGGAAACGCTGATCGGTGAGACCGGCGTCATCGAGCCGCACAAGGGCGATTTCTCCGTGCAGCCGTTTGTGCGCCTGGGCGATCAACTGGTGACGTATGCCGACGTCGAGTTGGAGCAGTCGCTGGTGCAGAATCGGTTGCCGGTTCCGAGCGTGCGTTGGAAGGCGCGCGGCTGGACGCTGGATATTTCGCCCGTGGCCTACGGCCCGACAGGGCAGGTTTGCACGGCGATACGTTATCGTTTCACCAACACCGGTTCGACGCCGCTGGCGGGACAGTTCGCGCTGGCCGTGCGGCCGGTGTCGCTGAACCCGGTGTGGCAGCATGGCGGCTTCAGCGCGATCGGCGAAGCCGAGGCGGTCGTCGACGCATCGCCGGCCTTCCTCAACTTGAACGGCAAGCCGCGCATCTTCTCGCTGACCAAGCCGTCGGCGGCCGGTGTGGCGCCGCTGGATGCCGGCGAAGTGGTGGACTACATCGCGGACGGCGTCGCGCCGAAGGCGAAGAAGGCGACAGAGCCCGAAGGCAAGGTGGGCGCCGCGTTGCTCTACGATCTGAATGTGGATGCGGGCGGCACGAAGGACGTCATCGTTGTCTACCCGTTGCACGATGCCGCGAAGATCTCGCCCGAATTCGTGGCGGACCCGGCGGGTGAGTTCGAGCGCATCCGTACGGAGCAGGTGGCGATGTGGGGCAAGCTGCTGCAGCAGCCGGAGATCAATATCCCGGAGAAGCGGCTGATCGACGTGATGAAGAGCAACGCGGGATACGTGCTGATCAATCGCGACGATCCGTGGTTCAAGCCGGGTTCGCGCAACTACAACCACTCGTGGATGCGCGACGGCGCGTTGACCGGGGTGGCGATGCTGCGCATGGGTCGGCCGGAACTTGTGAAGCGGTTCATCGAATCGTTCACCGGTTTCGTGGGCGAGAACGGGTGGGTGCCGTTCATCATCCTGGAGGAAGGCGGGCCGAATACCTTCAACGCGAATCTGGAAGGCGGCGAGGGGCACGAGTACGACAGCCAGGGTGAGTTTCCGTTCATCGTGCGGCAATACTACGACTTCACGGGCGACCGGGCGCTGTTGGCGAAGGTCTATCCGAAGGTGGAGAAGGCGTTGGAATTCGCCCGCGGCCTGCGTCGGTTGCGCATGACGGATGAGTACAAGAACGATCCGGCGAAGAAGGATTACTACGGCGTGCTGCCGGCGTCCAACAGTCATGAAGGCTACTATCCGGCGAAGCACAGTTACTGGGATGACCTCTGGGTCATCAAGGGATTCAGGGACGGCGCTTACCTGGCGGGCGTGCTGGGCAAGACCAACGATGCGGCGTGGATGAAGGCCGAGGCGGAGGACCTCCGCAAGTGCACGTATGCATCCATGCTCAGCGTGGCCAAGCGCGCGGGCATCAACCAACTCCCGGGCTGCGTGGAACTTGGCGACTTGGACGCGACCTCGACGTCCGTCGGCATCATGGCCTGCGACGAGACGGACTTCATGCCGCAGCCGGAACTGAAGAACACGTTCGACAACTACTTCAACCATATCTCGAAGCGGTTCCGCGGCGAGCGGGACACGTTCACGCCGTACGAGGCGCGCAACGTGGATGTCTTCATCCGCCTCGGCCAGCGTGACCGCGGGCTCCAACTGCTGCGATACTTTGTCAACGAGTCCACGCGGCCGCACAACTGGAACCACCTCGCGGAAGTGGTACACGCGAAGGAGCGTGCCCCGTCGTACATCGGCGACATGCCGCACACATGGTGCGGTTCGGATCTCATCAACGCCACGCGTACGATCTTCGCCTATGAACTGGGCGACCAGCTTGTGCTGGCGGCGGGCGTCGATCCGGCGTGGCTGAACGAGGGCGTCTCGGTCAAGAATCTGGCCACGCAATTCGGCGCCATCAACTACACCTTCAAACGCGAGGGGAACGAGATTCGATTTGCGGCGGACGGCGCCGTGAAGCCTCCTTCGGGCTTTGCGCTTCCGCTGCCGGAATCGCTGCTGGGTCTGTCCGTTGAAGTGAACGGCCAGCCGGCGGAAATTCGCGATGGCAAGGTGACCTTCGGCACGTTGCCGGCCACGATCCGCCTTTTCACGCCTGCGCCGGAGCCCGTGGCGGAACCCGCTGTGGCACCTGTCGCAGCGCCCGCAGCGGAGCCGGTCCCTGCGGCGGCCCCGTGACGGGTTGACCGCATACCCCGTCGGGGGTACCCGTAGGAATGGGGGAACGTGCGTGTGTACAAGACCATCAAAATGGGGCTGGCGGGGGTGTGTCTGGCGATGGCCTTACCCTTGCAGGCCGGCGCGTGGGACACCAACGAGTGGCAATTCCTCGAGTCGATTGAGCGGGCCAATTTCCGCTTCTTCCAGGACCAGAAGCGCGGGCCTTACGACCTCCTTAACGACACGGCCTATTACGACAGCCTCTATAACTACCCCTCGTACTCCAGTGTGGCGGGCATCGGCTTTGAGCTGACCGCGATTTGTCTCGGTCATTACCGCGGCTGGATTCCTTATTCCAACGCCTATGAACAAGTGCTCTCCCAACTGAAGCTGTTCAACGGGATGCTGTCGACCAATGCGTTGGTTGGCGAGCGTGTGAATGGGTGGACGTGGCACACCTACTGGATTGAAGACAGCGGAACGAACATGGCGGGCACGCGGTTCTACATGGACGATGGACTGTCGCTGCTCGATCACTCCCTGTTCATGGGTGGCTGCATTTTTGTCAGCGAGTACTTCAAGGGCACCGAGGCAGGGGATCTCGCGCACAAGCTCTACAGCGAGACCACGTGGTCGTGGCGTCCGAACAGCGACTACAATTTTGGCTACAGCGAGAACCTGCTGGCTGTCGTGGAATCGGCAGCCGCCCCCGCCTTTGCGAAAGGCAGTGAGGCGCGCGTAATGTGGGAATCTTATGACGAGCCATATCCGCGGACGCTGCAACTCTACTTCTGGCAGTATCCGCACGCGTGGATTGACTTCCGTTTCCGCTGGGATGGTCGCGGTCGCAACCACGCGGAGATTGCGCGCGACAGCATTCTCTATCAACGGCAGCGCGCGATTGAACTGCATGACGCCGACCCGGCGAAGTACGACATGCTCGGTTCGAACTGTTGGGGTTGGACCGCGGCGGGTTCGTCGGATGGTTATCGCCAGATGGCGCCGTGGCCGCTCTGGCTTGGCTCCTACTACGACGAGGAGCACGCTTCGGACAGCGGATCGATCACGCCCATCGGGTTGCCTGGGGCCATGATCTATGCCGGCACGGAGACCATGGCCTGCATGAAGAACATCTTCGAGAAGTACTACATCAACGGATGGGACATGTCCGTTGGCGAGCGTCCGGTCTGGAGCGAGCCGTACGGCTGGCTCAACTGCATGAACAAGGGCAGGCCTTGGCGGTACTACTCCGACTCCGGCGTCAGCAATCATTTCCACGGCATCAACGCGGCGATCGACTATGGCCCGAACGTACTGCTGCTGGAGAACTACAAGCTCGGCACGACGTGGCGTTGGTTCATGCAGAATCCGTACATCGCCACCGGTATGTACACGATCGGATTCGGCGCGCCCCAGAACGTCAATCGCGCCACTTTCACCAACGGCGTCAACGAATTCGGTGGCTCCGTCGGGCACTGGGAGAACGATGCGACACCTGTGAACGTTTCGTTCGAGGTTGCCGACTTCACCAATGCGTACGTGGGTGATGAGATCGTACGCATCGTGGCCGACAACTCCAACGAGGGCGGGTGGATTGATCTGAACAACAGCGATCAGCGTGGCCAGGCGCAACTCTCATTCTGGACGAAGTGTTCCAGCGCAGGGCTTGCCGTTGATGTGGGCCTGAAGGATCAGTTTGGCCGCGAGAACAAAGTGTCGCTGGCCGATTTCGCGGGTGGAGTGGCGCCCACGAACTGGATGGAAATCCGGATTCCCATCGAGCGGTTTTGCCTGACAGGCAACGTGACCAACGATGTCTGGCCCGGGAGTCTGGCCCTCGTCTCCTTCGCATTTCTCAACGAGGGTGGTGGGACCATCGAGTTGGATTCGCTGGCCTTCACCAGCGACACGATTCCGCCAGTCATGCCGACGAATTCATTTGGCGTCGCGATGGCAGAGAACCGGGCACGGGTTTCGTGGAGCCCGTCGAATATGGAGCGCGACGTCCTCGGCTATCACGTGTGGCGTCGCTATACCTCGACCAGCGGTTTTGTCCGCGCAAGTTCGACGATCGTGCCCGCCTATCTCGGTGTGTGGGAGGACACGAATGTCGCCATCGGCGTCGGGCAGGAGGTCCGCTACGCGATCCAGGCGTTCGACAACGCCGAGCCACAGCATTCCAGCCCGTTTACGCTTGAGAAGAAGGCCGTCGGAGGACATTTCGATCTCGACTGGAACAACGGGGTGAATCCCAACACGCTGGGCGGCTCGGGAGACAACTACTGGGGTGGCGGTACGCCGCAGTCCTTTGCCTTCGTGTACACCAATGGCCCTGCCGGGACGCTCGAGTGGGTGCGCCGATCCTATGTCACCTCGCCGTGGGGCGGTCACTACATTGATTGTGCGGATCGCGATGTCAGCGCGTATTGGGGGCTGAGTTTTTGGATTCGTGGCAAGGTCGGCGGCGAGCAGGTTCTGATCGGGCTGAAGGATTCCAGCGATCGGGAACGGAAACTCGACGCGGATTTGTTTCTTTCCGGCGGCTCAGTGGCCACCTCGTGGTCGCGCGTGATTCTGCCGTTCAGCGATTTCACCAACGTCAGCGTCAACGCCCTGCGGCAGATCACCATCACGCATGAGACCTCGAACGACATCCAGCTTGCGGATATCTCCTTTATCCCCGGCCAACGATCGATATTGGTGAACGACCACTGGAGGGAAGCGGAGGCCTACACGCGGGAATCCGGGGCGGGCGATCCGGACTACAAGGCGGCGGCGTCAGCCGGCGAGGTGCTGGGCAACGGTTGGGGTATGAACGGTGGCAATTACGCGGATTATGAGTTCTACTTGGACAGCGTGCTGTCCACCCCGACGTTATTCCTGCGCTATGCGTGTGCGGCTGGTGATGGTCGCGCGTTCGAGGTGCGGTGGGATGACGCCAACATCGGATCCATCACCTGTACGAACACCGGCGGTTGGGGCACTAACACGAATCACTTCAGTTGGGCGACCGTCGTCATGCCGTCGCTTACGAGCGGCGCGCACAAACTGACCTTTGTGGCCAACGGCTATGACGCGCCGGTGAACATGGATGCGTGGTATCTCCTGGGCGTGGGAGAGGCGTTCCGCGAATGCGAAGACTACGATTCGCAGGTGGGCAGTTCGGGCCCGGATGTGAAGACCGTTGCGTCAGGTGGCGAGGTGCTGGGGAATTCGTGGGGCGCGTCGGCCGCGTCCGAGGCGGTCTACAACAAGGTTGATTGCGGCAGCCAGACCGGCGCGTGGTTCCACCTTTGGTATGCGCTCTACGCACCGAGCGGGCGCGTGGTGGATGTGTACGTGGACGGCGTGCATCGCGCGTCGCTCTCTTGTGCGGGCACACGCGGCTGGGGCAGCGCGGTGGCTGATTTCGACCGGGCGTCGGCCTACGTGGGTGAACTCGATGGCAGTTCCCACGCGGTGCGGTTGGCGGTGCCGGGCGGCGGGCAGGCGATCAACCTCGACTGCTTCTACATCGGGCCGGCGGGACCCGAAGGATTTGCGCTGGACGGTGACGGCGACGGGTTGAGCGACCGCGAGGAAGGCGTGATGGGCACGGGCATCGGAACGCCGGACTCGGATGGCGATGGAATCAGCGATGGCGACGAAGTGCAATTTGGAACCTACGGCCAGGTGACGGATCCGACGAAGGCGGACACGGATGGAGACGGCTCCAACGATCGCGAAGAGTGGATCGCGGGGACGGACGCGAACGCGGAGGACTCGATTTTCCAATGCTTGGAAATTCTGGACGAGGATTCTCCAAGGGTTGGAAAAGTGGTCCGCTGGCCGTCCACCACCGGCCGTGTATACAACATTTACGCCATCACGAATCTTCTGACCTCTGATCTCTGGCTGCTGACCTCCGGGATTCCTTCCACGCCGACGATGAACGTCTGGACCGACGCTGTCAGTCGGGACAACCCGATGATCATCTACCGCATCGATGTGCACCGATAGCGGTGCGCGGGGTCAGCGTTTCGGTGCGGCGGTGGAAGCTCGCACGATGAGGTCCGTTTGGAGGACGAGCCGGATCGGCGTTGTGTGCGGCGATTCAATCTGTGCGATCAAGGTTTGCGCTGCCACGCGACCCATTTCCCTGCGAGGAACTTTCATCGTGGTGAGTGGCGGCACGCTGTGCAGCGCCCAGGGAATATCGTCGAACCCTGTCACCGAAACATCGTCGGGCACCCGCAGCCGGGCGGCGCGAAGTGCCTGCAGGGCGCCGATGGCCGCCTCGTCGTTGATCGCCACGATGGCGGTCGGCAACGTCCGCGCGTGGCGCGCGAGGTAACGCTTCAGCGCGGAGGACGCGAGGTCGGACGTGTAGCCCGCATCGATGTGATCCTTCGCGTCGAAGGCAACGCCGGCTTCGTCGAGCGCCTTGCGGAAGCCGGAGAAGCGCGCCTGCGAAACGGGGTCCGGCGGCGCTCCGAGGAAGGCAAGCCGTCGGTGGCCGAGTTCCAGCAGGTGGCGCGTGACGAGATATGCGCCCTGCGCGTTGTCGGGGATGATGGACGGAAACTCCGGGCCGGGTGACGGCTTGTCGACGAGGACAACGGGCAAGCCCTTCTTTCGGTAAGCAAGAGCGAGCTCATCGGTGAGGCCGCCGACGAGCAACGCACCGAGCGTGCGGATGCCGCCGGGGATTCGGGGTGACGGCCGCGGACGATTGTTCAACCAAAGCGAGTCGAGGGATGCGGCGGCGAAGACGACATCGTACCGGCGCGCGGCGGCTTCATCCTGAATGCCCTCGAACAGTTCTGCGTAGTACGGACTCAGCATGGGGAGTCCGGCCTGTCGTAGCATGGCGCAGGTGATGATGCGGCTGCTTGTTTCGCGGGGTTGGCCGGCGGCAACGCGGTTGCCGGCACCCGGAACATTTTCCACGAGGCCTTCAGCAGCCAGGCCCGCGAGGGCCTTACGCAACGTGATCCGGGTGACGCCGAATTGGCGGCTCAGGTCCCGTTCGGGCGGAAGAAAATCACCGGGCCGGTACTTGCCGCCGCGGATCGCCTTGCGCAATGCGTTGGCGCATTGAAGGTACAAGGGCACGGACTGGCTCGGGTCGAGACTGGACTTGCTCATGTCTGAACGCTCCGAGGGTGACTCCGTGCGCGATCTTACAGGCAGGTATGCACGGCGGTCAGTAGAAAAAACCGGCGGCCCGAAGGGGCCGCCGGTGCAAAGGCTTTGATGAGCGTCGTGCTTACGGGACGATGCTCAGCTCGGCGAGGTCCAGTTTGATCGCGCCGCCACGCGGACCCTGCGCAAAAGGCTTGATGATGATCAGTACGCGAAGGGTATCGCTTGGGGCGACGGCTTCGACCTGCAGCTTGCTCCAGTCGGAACCCTTGGCCAGGTCGGCGAATGTGAAGACGCGCGAGGCGAGCGTACTCTGCTGATCGTTCACCGTGGTCTCGAGACGGAGCTCGACGCTCTCGGCGTTCGGGCGGTCCGTGGAGGCGTCGGCGTTGGCGTAGATGCTGAAGGCATATTTCTTGCCGGCTTCAACCTTCACATCCTGGTAGAGGCCGGAATCATCGGGCTTCTCGATTTGCCAGTGGTGGTAGCCGATGATGCAGGAGCCGTCCTTGACGGGGGTCCAGCCGGTCTCGCGATTGATCCAGTCGCCCCAGCGATCCCAGTTCAGCGCGCGGTCGCCGCCGTCCGGACCTTCCATTTCGAAAGAGGCATTCTGAAGCTGCGCCTGCGCCGCAACGCAGAAGCCCGCCAGAATCGCCATGACGATCAGCATCTTCTTCATCTGTCTCTACTCCTTGTTGAGGGTGATGTCCCTGAATTGTGCACGGGCAAGATACCTGTTGTCGTGGCTCAGCACGGCCATGCCCGTGTAACAGTCCGCGTTGAGCCAGTCGAAAGTGAAGGTGCCGGCATCGCGCCAGTCCTCGGCGCCGACAGCGTACGAGGCGGTCACCTGCGCCCCGGATTTTGCGAGGCGGAGCCGCACGGGGAATTCGCGCACGGGGAATTTGATTTCCTCCATCTGCGCGCCGCGTTCCTTGCGGACGCCGACGCTGATCTGTGCGCTGGGGAACACGTGGAGGAGGATGAGCGGCGCATCGGGCTCGAGCCCCGCGCGGACCATGATGCCGGCCTTGGCGTACGTGTTCACCTCATCGAGGTCGTTGATGGTCGTGGAGAGCGTGAAGTTGTCGCCGGGCTTCTGCCAGACGAAGTAGAACTGGTCGTTCGCGTTCCACAGGTCGGCGCCGCCGCCGTAGATATCCATCGAAGCCCCGTCAAGGACGCGCTGTCCGCCGGCGAGGGAGCCGGCGATGTCGGTGCCCTGCCAGCCGCCGGTGAGCGGATCGCTGAACGGGGCGGTCATGGGTGGCGGCGGATCATCGATCAGAATGCGTGCGGGGGTGTTGGTGGTGAGGGCGGCACGCAGCGGCTCGTTCACGGCGTAGTCCATGGACCCGAGCCAGCGGAAGAAGGTTTCGATTTCCTCGTAAGTGGAGGTCTTGAGCGAGAAGGGCGGGGCGGGGTCGCGGTTGGTCACAAGGTACCAGTTGTCGCGATTGAAGCCGCCCTTGGTGGAGATGATCTTGTAGCTCCACATGGTGGCCCACCAGCCGTGCGAGGCGTAGAGATCGAAATACTGGCGCATCAGCGTGGCGCCGCCGGAGGCATTGAAGACGACGTTGAACTCGCCAACGAGAAGCGGAACCTGGATTTTCCGCATTTGTTCTGCGATCGCGGGGATGTTCCGGTTGATGTGGCGACTGTGTTCGGCGAGGCCGGGTCCGGAGTAGACGGCGGGGTAGTAGTGCTCGGTATACATCACATTGTCCCAGCCGTGGTCGGCGGGTGCGCCGTAAAAGGCGAGGCCATCGCGTGTGCCGGCCATGATGATGATGTGTCGCGTGTCGACCTTGCGGACGGCGGCATAGGTTTCCTCCAACAGCGACACCATGTCGGCGGTGTGGTTGCTGGTCTTGTAATCGCCGAAGGGCTCGTTCACGAGATCGTATCCGGCGACCGCGGGATTGTCGCGATAGTGAAATGCGAGTTGCGACCAGAGCCAGACGAACTGCTTGCGGTTTTCGGGGCTGTCCCACAGCTTGTTCTGGTCCTCGTGGCCGGTCGTGTGATCGGTGCTTTGGCGGCCGGGCGCGCCGTGAAGGTCGAGGATGGTGTACATGCCCTGCTGCGCGGCAAGCTCGACGGCGCGGTCGAGCCAGCGGAGTCCGTCGGCCTTCAGCTCGTAGGGCCGGTCGTCATCCATCAGCAGCGTGTAGTTGATGGGGAGACGGACGACGTTGAAGCCGAAGGAGCGGATGAGCTCGAAGTCGCGCGGAGTTATCCAATTCTCGCGGAAGAGCTCCATCAGCCGGTCTTTCTTCTCGCGGCCGAAACGTCCCTCGAGGGTGGATTCGAAGCGGGCCTGATCGCGAACCTCGTAGAAGTCGAGCATCCACATCTCTAGGAGGAACCAGTTTCCGGCATTGCAGCCTTTGAGGACGACAGGGCTGCCGGATTCATTGACGGTGATTCCTTCTTTGACGCGGAGGAAGGAGAGAGGCTGCTGCTTGGGCGCCGGGAGGCGGACGCAGGAGGTCAGCGCCAAGGCGGCCAGCAGGGGCAACAGGATCCGACGGGTGAAAGATTTAGACAACATGGGCGCGAGCATGCCTTTTTCCAACCAGCTTGGCAAGCGCAAATAGGGACCGTTCCCATGAAATGGAGAAAAGGCCTGGTATACAAGGGTGAAATGGATATTCGCTGGTTCTGGAAGGAAGGATGAGTGTGAGGGGTGGCAGCGGACTGGATGAGCGCTCGAATTCTGCAGGCGACGTTCGTAGAATGCGTTGCGAGGAGGTCTTCTGTGATGAATAGGTTCTGGGTAGCCGCAGCGGTCGTGTTGGTGGCAATGGGGGTGGGGGCGGAGGAGCCGGCGAAACGGCCGTTCACGGTCTTTGCGGCGGCGAGCCTGACGGAGCCGATGCAGCGCGCGGTGAAGCTGTACGAACTGCAGGCCGTGCGCCCTGTGCGGTGCAGCTTCGGTGCGTCCGGCATGCTCGCGAAACAGATTGCCAACGGGGCACCCGCTGACCTTTTTATTTCCGCCAACCAGGAGTGGATGGATTTTCTGGAGAAGGATGGACGCATCGCAGAGGGATCGAGGGAGAACCTCTTTGCGAATCATCTCAGCGTAATTCGACCGCGCAGCGCCAAGATGACGATCGCGAAGCCTGCGGATATTGCTTCTGCATCGCGCGTGGCGATTGGCGATCCGGCGAACGTGCCGGCGGGTGCGTACGCGAAGCAGTTTCTGGAGCGCCGTGGTTTGTGGGAAGGGCTGCAGGGTCGACTCGTCTTTGCGCTGAACGTCCGCGCCGCACTGATGCTGGTGGAGCGCGGCGAAGTGGATGCGGGTATTGTCTTCACAACGGATGCACTGAGCAGCGAAAATGTGGAGAGGTGTTTTGAAGTCGATGCGGCAGATCATGACCCGATCGTCTATCCGGCAGGGATCGTGAAGGACGGCTTGGACGCAGCGCTCGCGCGGGACTTTCTCGACTTCCTCAGGAATGGAGCCGGGAAGGACGAGTTCACCAAATACGGGTATAGTCTCGCGAATCCATGATGCTTACGCCGTCAGAGTGGTCAGCCCTTCGCGTGTCGCTGGTGGTGGCGGCGGGCGCCTTGGCTTTGGCGTATCCGCCGGGGTTGCTGATGGGTTGGCTGCTGGCCCGTCGGCGGTTTCCCGGGCGGCTGCTTGTGGAGATCATCGTGTTTCTTCCTCTCGTGCTGCCGCCGATCATCACGGGCTTCTTCCTGCTCGTGCTGTTCGGCCGCCATGGTGTGCTGGGCGCGCCGCTGTTGCGCTGGACGGGCATCGACATCGTGTTCACGATCAAGGGTATGGCGTTGGCGTCGGCCGCTGTCGCGTTTCCATTGGTGGTACGCAGCGTGCGGGCTTCCATCGAGTCGGTGGATGCCAAGCTGGAGCAGGCGGCGGCGACGCTTGGCTACCGGCCTGCGCGGGTGTTTTGGACGGTGACGGTTCCGCTGGCGTGGCCGGGGCTGCTCGCGGGCGCGATCTTGGGTTTTGCGCGGGCGGTGGGGGAATTCGGCGCGACGCGGATTGTGGCGCTGAACATGGACGGAAGCCGCACCCTCGCGCTGGAGGCCTTCCAACTTCTGGAAACACCGGGCACGCCGATGTCGGCGATCCTGCGTATTGCGGCCATCTCGATTGTACTTTCCGCGACGGCGCTCGCGCTCTGCGAACTTCTCGCGCGGCGCTGGAAGGCGGCGATGCCATGATCGAGGTGGATGTCATTTTGCAGCGGGGCTCATTCCGGCTGGCCGCGGAGTTAAAGTCCGACGCGCATGTCACGGGCATCTTCGGTCCGTCCGGTAGCGGCAAGACTTCGTTTCTGCTGGCGATGGCCGGATTGCTGCGCCCCGTGTCGGGGCGGCTTGCGGTGGATGGCGAAGTGTTCTTCGATGGTGCGCGAAGGATTCATCTCCCGCCGCATCGTCGAGGCATCGGTTTTGTTTTCCAGGAGGACCGGCTCTTTCCTCATTTGGACACAAGAGGCAATCTCCTGTGTGGTTATCGCCTGCTGCCGCCCGCATCGCGACGCATCCAGCCCGGAGAGGTCATCGAGTTGCTTGAACTTGAGAACCTGCTGGATCAGCCGGTGACGCAGCTCTCGGGCGGGGAGGCGCGGCGTGTGGCGATGGGGCGCGCGCTTCTCTCGTCGCCGCGGTTGCTTGTACTGGACGAACCGTTGACGGGATTGGATGAACGCCGGCGTCGATCGATTCTCGGATACCTGATGAGGATTCACGAACGCCTCTCCGTTCGGACGTTGTACGTGAGCCATACGTTGTCGGACTTCCTGGCCGTGGTGGATCACGCCGCGAGGATTGTGGACGGACGGCTTGTGTCCGCGGGATCCGCGCAGGCTGTTCTGGAGGGCAGCGTCGACGGTGACGACGCGGGGCCGGTGGAGAGCCTGATAGACGGGCGCGTGCTGGAATCGGCGGGCGAGGCGGGATATCTGCGTGTGAGCGCCGGAGATTCGGTCTTGATGGTGCCGTCGGCGTCTGTTGCGGCGGGACGCCGTGTGCGCGTGGCGATTCCGGCGGCCGAGGTTGTGCTCGTCGTTGGAGCGTTGCCGCAGAGCAGTGCGCGTAATGTCATCTCGGGCCGCGTGACGGAGATTCGTGATTACGCGGGGCGTGTACTGGTGACGGTGGAGTCCGGATTTCGGTTCCTTGCGGAGGTCACGCCTGCGGCCGCGAAGGATCTGCAGCTTGAGCCGGGAGCAGCCGTGCATGCCTTGATCAAGGCGCGCGGCGTGAAGGTGGTCGCCGCCGGTTAGGCCGGCAACGCGGGTGGGGCGGGTGGTTGCGCAACGGCCCCGGCCTTGTCCATCTTCAGTGAAGCCAGCAAACCGTTGAAGATGCACGCCAGCGCAAACGCGTGGAACGCGATGCTGAGCATGTCGCCCACCAGCAGGAAGAGCAGGGCATCCATCGCATAGAGCACCATGCCCATGATGTAGGCCCACGCTTGTCGCTTTACGGCAAAAATGCCGAACACGACGAAGAACGCGGCGATGACGAAATCCACGGCAAAGGCGGTGGCCTTGATGATGGGCGCGGCTTCCGCCCCGGCCTGCTGTGCGACGTTGGCGGCGACGCCATCGACAAATTGTGTTACGCCGAGGCCGATGATGAAGGACCATTCGGAACCCATCAGGATCACGACGGAGTTAATGAGCGACAGTGCAGCGATCCAGTAGAACCACGTGGCACCGCCCATGTGCCGGCTCTTGAGCTTCGCCTCGCTATCCTCGATCCCCTTGTTCCTGGCCATGGCTCCCTCCTGATACCTGTTCCCAATGTACCAGCGGCCCCGCGTTGTGTTTACGGCCAGGGATCATTGTAGGGCCGCCGCTTGCCGGCGGCCGGGGGAGAGGCCTGCGCAAGCACAGGCCCTACAGTCTGCCGGACACAGGTGTGTTGCAGGGCCGCCGCTTGCCGGCGGCCGGGGGAGAGGCCTGCGCAAGCACAGGCCCTACGAACAGCCAAGATATCAATCTTGGCCGAGGTGATTTGCCGTAATGCCCAAGGCGTCCAGGTCGGAGGTTATCCATTGAACTGGCGGATATTTCCCGTCATGCAAATGCACGGTGAAATCAAAGTCTGCAGGCCCCTGAATCCAGAAAGGCCAACAGGCGTCGCGCTGGATGATCCCTTTTCTGTAAGGATTAAGGAATATGTAGAGGGCGTAGGGAGAAGCCATCTCATCAGGTCGTAACCGGTGCTCGAAGAAATTCGCCTGCCAGCGGCATCCTGTATCAGTCATCGACTTTCGGGTCAGGAATTTCAGCTTCCCAACAACTTGACCTACGGAGAGACGTTGGGATAGGCGAATGAGGAGGTGAACGTGATCCGGCATCAGGCTTGCACACAGCAGAACAAAATCTTTATTGGCCACGGATTGCTCCAGCGCAAGTCGGATTGCATGCGATACGACAGGTTCTGTTAAGCGTGACTCAGGCCGGACTGCACACATCGTAATGAAGTACCGTGCGTCACTTAAGCTGACCCGTCCCTTGCGCAATTGGTTTGTCTGTCGCTTCTGCATGACCTTCAGTGTGAGATTCCGTCGCACGGGGTGACAAGTCATAATTCGGGGGAGAGGCCTGCGCAAGCACAGGCCCTACAGTCTGCCGGACACAGGTGTGTTGTAGGGCCGCCGCTGGCCGGCGGCCGGGGAAGAAGCCTGCGCAAGCACAGGCCCTACGGGTTCCAATCCGGCCTAGTACGTCAGAACGATCTCGGCGGGCAGCTTTTTCACTTCCACCGCGTTACCCGGCAGAACGGGCACCGGTTGTCCGTTGATGCTGGCGCTGAGCACGGGAGATGACAGCGGGCACTCGAACACGATTCCGCCCGGCGGTTGTGCTGTTCCCGAAATTCTCACGCGCAGCGTCTTGTCGACCTTGCGCATGCTGTAGCTGATGGTTCCCCAGTAGGTTGGGGCCTGGCCCACGCCCACTTCCTGGCCGCCATCGAGCCAACGCTCCGGGATGCCTGCGGCGAGCACCACGGTGCGATCACTCTCCCGCTCGTAGAGGAACATGGTCCTGAGCGTGATGAGAAATCCGGAAGAAACCCAGGTGTGGGGCATGTCGCCGATGAAGGATCCCTGATCCGGCGGAAAATACACCGCTTCGGACCACTGTCGCCACCCGGCCGGATGGCGGCACTGCAGCAGGTAATCGAAGATCTTCAGCGCGCGTTCTTTCTGGTGCATGTAGATCATGGCCTGAACGATGCGAATCTCGTAGGGACTGAAGCTTCCCCGCCAGCCCGGCTCGAGCCGCTTCATGACATCGCGGTAGTACCTGTCGATGGTGTTCCCGAGCGCGGGCTCCGGCAGTTGCCCCAGTTCTTCGCACGCCACGATGGCAATGGCGGTGGACGACGGATCGAAATCGCCCAGTTCCGCGCAGCCGGGGATGTAGTCGATGTTGTGCCGCTTCATCTCGTGAGGAATGGAGGCGTAGATCGATTTCCGCAGTTTTTGCTCCTCACTTCGGATCCAGGCCATCTCGCCCGTCTTGCCGAGGATGCCTGCAATGGTGCCGGCATCCTTCCATCCTTTCAGGGCCCAGAAATCGTCCCAGTACGAGTGGTTGCCCGGTTCCGGATAGTAGCCCTCGTGACTGACGGATTGCGGCAGTATCCCGAGGTAGTCGGGCGGGTTCGGATCGTTTGGCGCGGTCCTCTGCAGTTCCTGGTTTCGGAGCTGTTCGAGGTACTTGAGGGACTTGACGATCATCGGCCACTGCGAATCCAAGTATGCCTTGTCCCTGGTGAAGAGGTAGTACTGCAGGCACAGGTAGATCAGTTCTCCCTGGCTGTCGTACTCCTTGACCGGATTGACCTCGTTGCGGCCGATGATGACGATTGCGGGAACTCGGCCGGCCTCGTAGATGTACTTTGAATACCAATCAAGGTATTGCCGCACCTCGTCCGTGTAGCCCATTCTCAACAGCGCGCCGCAAGTCATCGCGCCGTCCCGTATCCACGCGGCTTCATATCCCCGGGAGCCCGGCTGAATGGCGGGCCCGTCGCGATTGACGAGGATGAAAGCCAGGTTGGCTTTCAGCGTCTTTGCCATATCGTCGTCAGGAATCACGAACCGCGGTTTGCTCAATCGCGATTCCCAGGACCGGGCGCATTGCTCGGACGCATCCTTGAAGGCCTGCTTCGTCTCGTCCGGCGTGCGGCCTTCGCCGATGACGGGGGATCCGTCGTGCAACGGTACTGCGATGAGGAAGCTCGCGTCTTCGCCGGCGGCGAGGTCGTACGTATATTCGATGGCGGCCGATGCGAGGCCGTCGGGATCCTGGATGCTCGTTTGCTGCGGCACCGCGCCCTTTTCCAAGGAGCGAAGGATGCCGCCTTGTCGTGCGCCGGACACGCCGAAGGCCGCAGGCGGCGTCAGGGGAACGATCTGATACTCGTTGGCGCGAACCCGCGTGCCGTCATATTCGATTCTGCCGATTCTGGTGAAGCCGCCCCACTGCCAGGGCGGATTGATTTCAAACGGACGCAGCGCCACGAACAACTTGCCGGCCAGACGGTCGCGACCGATGTTCTTCACGTTGTACCGGATATAGGTGGTGGCCTTGCCCGGCTCGCCCGCGCCAAAGGCGGTGATGGTCATCGTGAGCTTCGGATGTTTCCACCCGACGGAGGGGATCGGCAGGCAGCCTTTCTCCAGCCATTGATCCAGTTTCACGTCTTCGCGCGTGATCAGGTTTCCATCGCAGTAGAGATAGGGGAAGATGGAGAAGGATTTGTACGGTTCGAGGGTGCCGTCCTGGCAGAGGAGGCTTTCCTTGAAGTCCTCATCGGCGCCGACCACCGTCCAGTAGCCCTGTCGTCCGGACAGCCAGTAGGGGAAATAGCCTTCCGGTTCCAAGCGGCACAGCATCCGATAGTACTCCCGCGAATCCTTCTTGAGCTGCACCAGCAAGCCGTCGTTCAGCGCCTGTTCGCTCTTGGCCACAAGCACCGACCCAAGGATGCCGCCGTCGCCGGACGTGTTGTTCACCCTGATGCAGATCATGTTCCACGCGCCGTACGCGAGGTTGGTTCCGACACCGATTTCACAGCGTTTGCGGGCGCCATCGCCGGACTTGGCCAGCCGGCCGTTGACGTAGAGATCGAAGTGGTCGCGAATATCCGTCAGCCGTATGAAAGGTGCCGCATTGCTCCACGAGGTGGGAATGTAGACCGCGGTTCGATACCACGCGGTGCCATCGTAACCGGGATGCCCTTGCGTTTCCCAAGCCTCGTGCACCTTGATCTTCGTCCAGCCATCGGCTGTGTCCGGAGTGCCTGTCTTGTCCGGGTCGGTCCTGAAATCCAGCAGGGCCGGCAGAAAGAAGTCCGGCGGTTCGCCCTCGCCCCAAGGGTCCGTGGTCGTCTTTGGTGTCACTTCGTACAGGGAGTGACCATAGCCTGTGGCCCGGCGGGTGCATTCGAGCTTCAGGTATCTGGCGCGTACCTCGTCGAAGTCGATGTTGTCGACGCCGCCATCGCCCGTGGTCGTGCTGAAGGCCGTTGTCCAGTTCGTGTGATCCTTCGATACGAGGATGTTGTACTCGCTGGCGTAGGCGACCTCCCAGTAGAGGATGACCCCGATCAGTTCCTTCTCTTCGCCGTAGTCGATTTCGAGCCACTGCGGATCGGAGAACGTGCTGCTCCAGCGCGTGCCCTTGTCGCCGTCAATCACCAGCGAGGGTGGGGCATTCGTGTCCTGCGAGGAGGATGCGGTAGCGGATTTCGTGACACGGCGGATGGCCGTGGCTGGGAGCGCTGTGACCGTCAGTTCATCGAGACAGACCGAGCCTGTTCCTCCTGACGCCCGCGATACGCCGAACTCGATGCGACGGATGGTGTGCAGTTCTGCCGAAGGATTGGGCCCCCAGCCGAAAGCCATGTCATCCTTCTTGATCTCCAGGCTTGTCCAGTCGGACGGGAACGCGAAGTTCTCCCACTTCCGCACGAATACGTTGGCTCGTTCGTCGATGAGCTTGAACTCCAGGTTGTTGGCGGGGCCGGAACCCTTCACCCAAAACCGCAGAATGAAATTCTCCGGCAGCGCGAGATCCACGTCCTTGGAGAGGACGACGTACTCGCGTCCATCGCCAAGATCGTAGTCGAAGGCGAGGGCGTTGTCCTTGACGCCGGGTTCCGACCTGATTCGAACGCCCTCGGTGAAAGGCTTCCAGCCGTCGAGTGCATCAAAAGGTTCGAGTATCTGTTCCGGGAGCGGCTTCTCGGCAGCGACGGGCACCGACTTCTCCGGTTTCTTCACCGTGCAGGAAGCCAGAAACGTGGTCATGAACAAGCACGATGAAACCGCTGCCGACAGCACTGCCTTGGAAGTGGAAGTCATGGGCAATCGTTTCTCCCTTGCCTCCAGTATCTATCGAGCGGGCGTCGTCTACAAGCTCCCTGCTGTCTTACGCAGCAGGAGGCAGAATTCTGGCCCCGGCGACGCGAGGTCGCCGGGAGCCCGAAACGCTGGCCCTACGGGCGGCTCACCTTGATGCGATAGTACCGGCGCCCGTCCGTGGGCGCGCCGGTTGTGGTGTTGGCCGTTTCGTCGTCGGTGAACGTGAAGGATGACGGAACCGTATTGGTTTCCAGCCACGACCCGACGCCGAGGTTCGTGTTGCCGAAGCCATGCCAGGCCGCGTTGTTGCTCACGCCACTGGCGTAGTTGATCGTGTAATGCCGGCCCGGCTGGGTTGGCACACGGATCAGATGGTTAGTCTGGCCGCCGGATGTGACGATGTTCGTGACGCGGAAGTACGAGGCGTTGTTGGTTGGGTCAGTGCCCGCGATATACTCGCTGTAGTTGTCGGCGCCATCGTTGTCGTTGTCGCCCGCCGCGCCGTTGGTCAGGTTGGCGAAGTTATTCCACTCCCAATCGTCGCCGATTCCGTTGCTGTTCCAATCGAAGGGCACGACGATGGTCGTGGTGTTCGTCACCCAGCTGTTGGTGGCGCCCTTCTGATCATTACCGACGAAGACAAGCAGATTGGTGGTATTCACATCGGCTGTGCCGGCGGTCCACGAGAATGTCGTGCCATTGAACGTTGCACCGCCGGGCGCGGTGGGGTTGGAGATGACCACCGTGTCACTGTCGTCATCCGCTGCCGTGACATTGAAGTTGGTGGACGAGCCGACCGGCAGCGTGTGCGGGCCGGGGACGGTGAGAACGGGCGCATGGTTACCGCCATCGAACTCCTGCAGCTTCAGGTATTGCACGAGTTCGCCGTCGTTGGTGATGGCATTCACGGTGCCGCCGGGGAGGTTGACCCAGAGGCCGTTGTTGTACAACTCGGCGCCGGACTTGTTGCTCGGCCAGAGGTAGGTGCCGGCGTCGCTGGAGGCGAGATTGCGAACGTTGTAGTACTTGCCGGTGTTCATGCCGAGCAGGCTCCATGCGCCCTGCAGGTCGTAGGTCGCGCTGGCACCGGTGTGAGCCTCGCCGTGCCGGAAGATCAGGGCAAAGGCGAGGACGACGTCGCTGTTCGACGGCGAGGCGTAAGCCGTCTCGTATTTGGCCGAGGCGAGAATGCGTGCCTCGTCGCCGCCGCCGACCTTGCTGAGGAAGTAGCGGTTCTGGCTGCGGAGCGCGGGGCTGTTGTGGCGTGCCCAGTTGACGCGGCCGTACCACTGCGCGAGGCCCTCGGCGTTAGGCGGCGGGTTGGACCAGACCATGAGTTGGTTCCACTGCTTGAAGTTCGGAATGTACTTCCCGAAATTCTCCTCATGGTCGGTGCGAAACCCGTCGTAGTACCAGTAGAGCGGATCGCTGTTGTAGTTCTGAATGCCCTGCTCCTGGCCGTAGAAGATCATCGGAATGCCGTCCACGGATGACAATGCCCCGTAGCGGGAGGCGACGAGCCACGCGTCGTTGTCGGGCAGCACCTCGTCGTGCGAGGTCAGGTTCAGCAGGATCGTGCCGCCGCTGTACGCGGTGCGACGGTCCTCGAGCGCCTGCCGGACATCCCACGAATCGTTGATGTGGTTCTGCGTGAACTGGAACACGATGTTTTCATTGAGCGCGTCGAAATGCCGGTTCGAGCGATAGCCCGGCTTGCCGCCATCGAGTGTTTCGGCCATGAAGACGAAGTTCCACTTCATGCGGCGCGTGCGGTTGATGATGTATTCCCAGAGTTGCGGCGGGAGGCCCTGGCCAAAATCGCAGCGCAGGCCGTCGATGCCCTTGTCGTCGTTGGCCTGCACCCAGGTGTTGGTGCCGGAATGGCCGGTTTTCTTGAGCCAGAATTCGGTGTAGTACGCCATGTACTTCCACAGGTCCTTCTCGTTGCCCGCGGTCATGCCGGCGAAGTCGAAGACATCATCCTCGTTGAGGTAGTCGCCGTTGTTATCCGGGTTGTGCCGTACGAGCGCGGAGTACTTGCCGAAATAGAGCTCGGCCACGTCGAACCATTTGCCGAAATCGCCGCGGTCGGGCGCGGTGGCGATGTCGTTCGAGTAGGCGCTGTGGTAGTAGGTCGCGTTGGAGCCATAGTCCTGCCAGTTCGCGTACCAGCCCGGCTTGAACCAGCCGATGCGGTCGTTGGCATTGGTGCAGAAACTGAACGTCACCCCGGGTTCGCCGAAGATCGCATCCCACGAGGTGTGATTGAACACGCCGTCGAGCATGACGTTGACGGTGCCGACGGAGCCGGTGTAGCTGTCGCACTTCGCGACGAAGTTGGTGAACTCGGTCAGCGCGCTCTCCTCGGTGGTCGCGCTGCCGTAATACTTCGACACGGCGAAGTAATTGCGCGTGGCGTACGGGCTGCCGGGTGTGTAGACGTCCTTGCGCTCCTGCGCGTTGGGATGGATGGGCTGGAACCACAGGCAATTGGCCTGGATGAAATTGAGGTAGTCGAGATTGAAGGGATCGAACCCGTCGGTGTCGCCATCGGCCGCGCCGAGCAGGTCGACGAAGGTGCTGCGGGCGCCTTCGGTGCTCTCGGTGGCCTCGACGGTCAGCGTGTTCAACTCATACATCGTCAGGTCGTGTACCTTGCGGGGGGAAACCACGACCGCGTGATCGCGGCGGCCGCCGGAGGAGTACCAGTGCCACGTGTTGGCCGCCATGCCGTTGGTGGTGAAGCGGGCGGTCAGCCGGTAAGCGCCGGTCTTGCTCACGCGGCCGGTCCACACGTATTGCCCGCCGCCGATCGGGGTCATCGGGAACGCGGTGTAGTACGCTCCGGTATCGTTGGTGGTGATGAAGTTCCCGTCGGGCGGCTGGATGCCGTCGGGGTAGCCGTCGCCGCTGATCAGGGCGTTGGTGTAATCCACGTCGCAGAGATCGCGCCGGTTCAGATTGCAGAAGACCTCCGCCTTGTCGACGTTGGCGGCGCCGGGCGTGAAGACGACGGTGAGGGTCTGCGTCTCGCCGGCGATTTCGTCGATGAAGAACTTGGTGGTGGTGTAATCGGCGTTCTTCCCGCTGACGGCAAGCTGCACGGAGCCTGTGGTACCGAGCGAGAAGGAGAAGATGTTGTTGTCGGTGCCGGATGTGCCGTAATCGGCGAAGCGTTCGACGCCATTGGTGGTTTTGTAGGCGCCGATGCGGTACCTCACTGAAACGTAGTCTTCGATGTTGGTCAGCATGCCCGCCCACCACATCGCGTCGGCGCTCGGGTAGCTGTCTTCCTCCATGTGGTCGAAGGCCATCATCTGGACTTTGGTGGAAGCGTTGGTGGCGATCCCGTGCGAGCCCTGCGGGTCGGCGCCGTTGGTGGTGTAATAGATCGCGGCGTAATCCACCCAGCGGTTCGAGCCGATGCCTTCGGCGTAGCCGATTTTGACCCAGCACTGGACGTTGGAGCCGAGGGTGACTCGGTTGTCGGCATGCCAGACCCAGGCGGCCGACGAAGAGCCCTCGCCGGAGTAGGTGAAGCGGAATGTGTTGGCTTGGGCGGAAGCTTCCGAGGCATAGGTCAGACTTGAAGCGCCGCCGTCAGTGGTGCCGATGAAGGTGGTGTCGTGATCGTTGTAGGTGACGGACAGGTAGTACTCGACCTCGTTGGTCTTCCCGTAGGTGCCGGCAGGGATCACGGACTTCCAGTACTTGTTGTTGCTGTCGACGGTGTCGTACGAGAGGTTCGTGGAGAGCCATGTTCCCGAGCCGACGAGACGGTGGTAGAGCGTGCCGCCGGACTGATCGCCGGGGTTGCCGGTGCCCTGATACTGGTTGCCGTTATAGACGTAGACATCCTGGTTGGTGGACGGTTCGCCGGACGGATTGCGCATCGTCGCGGTGAACGGTTCGACGTTGGTCGGGATGTGCCAGCAGTTGCCGAGATGGGCTGTGGGGCCGCCGATGTAATACAGGTAGTTGGTGGTTCCAGGCTTCTTGCCTCGCAACGTGCACAGGTCAAAGTCAGCAGTAATGATGTTGGACGGCATCGTCGAGGTGAGGACGTAATACTCAACCGTGCCGGTGGAGCAGGCCGGAATGGTGGCGGAGTAGTTGGTCGAACTGCCGGTGGCCAAGGCCGTGAGCCGGCTGGTCGTCCAGCCGTTCGTGGTGTAGCGGACCCATACATTCTCCTGCGAACTTCTGGCTGCGCTCAATTGGAGTGACACCGTGACGGCATTGGTGCCTGCCGCAACATGGTTGTCGAACGCGGCGGCGATCGAGACAGGATCGCCCTCCGTTCCCATGACGGCATAGGGCCGATCCCACCAGGTTGCCTCGCCCTTCAGACAAAATGTGTAGCGCCACCCGTTGCTTGCCGCGAAGGACAGGTCGGTGGGATCACCGCCGTCGTTGATGCGCGACTGTCCGATGGTTGAATTGGCAACGGCATTGGTTGCATAGGCAGCCTTGTAGCCCCACTGGGGATTCCAGTTGCCGCTCTGATCGAACTTGAACGTCGAAGAAGCGTCCGCCGCGGAAGACGTCACGGACACTTTCCAGATGTTGCCGAAGTCGGTGTCCTGGGTCATCCAGTTGGTTTGCCAGGCGTTCATCTCCCCGCGGTAGGACTCCGCGTGTGACAGCGGTGTCATCAGCGCCAAGAGCAACAGGAATAGAATCAGCTTTTTCATATCGCACCTCCGACTCGTCATGCAGGGGATCATCTTTGGAAGAAGTTCGCTGGAACGGGATCACCACCGTACCAAGTAAAGCGTTACACTCGCTCGGCTGGAATGTCAAAACAGCAACGCGGGATGTTGGGGTTCAGGCGGGAAGTATCGTTCAGCGGAGTTCGAAGATGAATGTGGCATTCTCAAATAGGCGAGGGGTGCCCTTTACGCGCATGCCATTGCACTGCTATATATAAGGAGTTGTTCGTTCCGAGGAGGCGTTGCCGTTACCGGAGCAATTACTGTGGCGAACGAATCTAAGCAGCCCATCCGCGAAAAGTCCCTGCCTATAAAGGCTTTAGACTTCCTGAATGACGGTGTGATGATCGTCGATGCCAAGGGCAAGATCATTTACGCCGACCCGGCCATGGGCCGGATGATGGGTATTCACCCGTCCATGATGTTGGATCAGGCAGCCGAGATGGGCGGCCGTATCCAATTCCAGGGCGGCTTCACGGTCACCGACGTGATGCACATCGCGGAGAAGGACGGGCACTGGGCGGGCGAAGCCAATTGCATTTCCGACGATGGCCATGCGATCCCGATCGAAATGCGCGCGGTCACGCTGACCGATTCGGAGGGGCAGCAACTCGGTACGATGGTGGTTGCGCGCGACGTCAGCCGGGAGCGATCCCTCGAGAAGCAGGTCGTCCAGTCGCAGCAGATGGAACTGGTTGAAAACCTTTCCATCGGCATCGCACACGAATTCAAAAATCTCCTGACCGTCATCATGGCCTATGCGTCGCTGTTGCAGGATCAGATGGCTGGACAGCCTTATCAGAAGGACATCGCCAAGATCCTCGAAGCTTCGCAGACTGCGAACGAGCTCACCGGCCGGCTGCTGTCCGTGACGCGCCAGCATGCGCCCCGGATGGAGGACATCGACATCCAAAGCGTCATCAGCGATGTGGTGGCGGTGTTGAAGAAGACCTTGCCGCGCACGATTTCACTTTTCGCCCCGGAGAAAGCGTCGCTTCCGCGTGTGCATACGGACATTTCGGTGCTCTATCGCGCCCTGCTGAATCTCTGCCTCAACGCGCGCGATGCGATGCCCGAGGGCGGCAACCTTTCGATCGAAGTCGACGTGGTGCATGTTGAGAAGGAAGACCTCGAGAAGTGGCCGGACCGGATGCCGGGCAGTTACATCACGGTGTCCGTGACCGATACGGGACACGGCATGACCGCCGAGGTCAAGCAGCACATCTTCGAGCCCTTCTTCACCACCAAGCAGGGTGGGACGGGCCTGGGGCTCAGCGTGGTCCAGCACACGATCCGCGCGATGGGCGGCTGGGTCACGGTATATTCCGAGGCCAAGCTTGGAACCTGTTTCCGCCTGTATCTGCCGACGGCCAAACCGGAATCCCCGGTGGTCGAGGACCGGGACGAGCAGCCTGTGCCGGGCGGTTCGGAAACCATTCTCGCGGTTGACGACGACCCGCTTGCCCTCGGAATCATGCAGCGCTTCCTGCACAAGTCCGGCTACACGGTTTGGACCGCGTCCGGCGGCGAAGAAGCCATCAACCTCTATAAGCAGCAGCACGGGAAAATCGATCTTGTCGTCCTCGATGTGGTCATGCCGTATGTGAACGGCGAGGAAGTCTATCGCGAGTTGGTGCGCATTAATCCGAAGGTCGCCATCCTCGTTGTCTCCGGCTTCACGCCGAAGACGGCCGAACGCCTGCTCAAGGTATCCAGCGCACGCTTTCTCTCCAAGCCGTTCAGCCGCAGCAAGTTAGCGCGCGAAGTGCGCGACATTCTTGATACGCGGAAGAAGTGATCTCCGGTCCATTACCCGCTTTCCTGTTCCTCATCACGAATAGCGAATATCCAATATTCACGCCCCAAATAGGCTTGTCACCCCGGACTTCCCTGTTATAGTCGCCCCCGCATTTCTCCTGGGAGCAATGCTGGTTAAGCCCCGCCATTACGGGGCGGAAGCGAGTGCCCCGGCTTCTCCGGTTGGGGCCAAAGCGGATTTCTCGGCCGCGCAAGTGTGCCGGGACAGCCATGGAGGAGACAGTGAGTACTACAGCACCGGTCCATTCGGACCTCAACGTTCAAGACTTGCTCGACGCAGGTCTGCACTTCGGCCACCAGACCAAGCGGTGGAATCCCAAGATGAAGCGCTACATCTTCGGTGAGCGCAGCGGGATTTACATCATCGACCTCGAGAAGAGCCTGGCACTGATGGAGAAGGCGCGTCAGTTCATCTACGACACCGTCGTGCGCGGTCGCAAGGTGTTGTTTGTCGGCACCAAGAAGCAGGCGCAGGAACCGATGAAGGAAGCCGCCGAGCGCCTTCATCAGCCGTACGTGGTTAACCGCTGGCTGGGTGGTACGCTGACCAACCTGCAGACCATCCACAAGAGTGTTGCGCGCAAGCAACTGCTCGAAAAGATGGAAGCCGACGGCACGATGAAGGAGTTGGCGAAGAAGGAAGTCGCCCGTCTCCGTCGCGAGCTCGAGAAGCTTCAGTACAATCTGAACGGTGTCGCCGACATGGACGGTCTGCCCGGAGCGGTTTTCGTGGTCGATGTCATGCGCGAAGCGATCGCCGTGGCCGAAGCCAACCGGCTGAAGATTCCCGTGATTGCTCTTGTTGATACGAACTGCGATCCGGATGCCATCGACTATCCGATTCCGGGCAACGATGATGCGATTCGCGCTGTCCGCCTCGTGATCGATGCGGTGGCGAACACGGTTCAGCAGGCGCAGAACGAGTACGCGAAGGCTGCAGCGGATGAGGCTCGTCGCCGCCAGGCGGCAGAAGCCGAAGCCACAGCCCGCGCGCGGCTCGCCGAGGAAGACCGCAAGGCCAAGGAACGCGCCGCCAAGGCGAAGGCCAAGGCCGACGCCGACGCTGCCAAGGCCGCGAAAGCGGAGAAGGCCGAGAAGTCTGAACCGGCCGAAGCCGCTGCCGAACCCGCCGAGAAGGCGGCGAAACCCGAGAAGGCCCACAAGGCCGAGAAGCATGCCAAGGCAGAAAAGGCCAAGCCGGCCGCTGATGCCGAGGCCAAGGCGGAACCCGCCGCTGACGCCCCGACGGCGTAACGCGGTTCACGCATCTGGAAAGGAATTCGTGTTATGGTTGAGATCAATGCATTGCTCGTCAAAGAGCTGAGAGAAGAAACCAACGTCGGCATGATGGAGTGCAAGCGCGCACTCGTCGAAGCGGGCGGTGACAAGGAGAAGGCTGTCCGCATCCTGCGCGAGCGCGGTCTTGCCGTTGCCGGCAAGAAGGCGTCGCGTACGGCCAAGGAAGGCCAGGTTGCGGCCGATGTCGCATCCGGCGGCAAGCTCGGCGTTCTCGTGGAAGTGAATTCCGAGACCGACTTCGTCGCGCGCAGCCCGGTGTTTCAGGCCTTCCTGAAGACCGTCGTCGAGAAGGCCAAGACCGTTCAGGGCGATCTCGGTGAGGCCATGAAGGCCGAGGTGACCGCCAAGATTCAGGAGACCGGCGAGAACCTCATCATCCGTCGCAGCGTCCGCTTCGAAATCAGCCAGCCCGGCGCGGTGGCCAGCTATATCCACCTTGGCGGCAAGGTCGGTGTGCTGCTCGAAGTCGGCTGCACGAATGAAGCCACAGTCCAGAAGGAGCTCTTCAAGGAAGTGGTCAAAGACATCACGCTGCACATCGCAGCCTGCAATCCGCAGAGCCTGGGTCGTGCGGACGTGAGCCCGGAAGTCGTTCAGGCCGAGCGCGAAATCTACGCAAAGCAGGTCGAGAACAAGCCTGCGAATATCGTGGATAAAATCGTGAACGGGAAGATGGAGAAGTTCTACGCTACGGTTTGCCTCGTGGAACAGGGCTTCGTCAAGGATCCCGAACAGTCCGTGACCGAATGGCTGGCGGCGAAGGGCAAGGAACTGGGCGATACGCTCACGATCCGCCGCTTCGCGCGCTACCAGGTCGGTGTCTAAGTTTGTTTTTCCAAGGGTTGGAAAAATCCATTCAGGATTTTCCAACCCTTGGAAACTTTTCTCCCCACGTACACCGTGACCTTGCCCGCCGCCATTTTTGACTGGGATGGAGTCGTCGTGGATTCCTCCCGGCTTCATGTGCTGAGCTGGGAACGGCTTGCCCTTCTCGAAGAGCATCATTTGCCCGAGATGGTGAACCTCGGCAGCCTCGGCCTCAAAACACAGGCGGTCATTTCCGATCTTCTTCATTGGACCCATGATCCGCACGAGGTGGAGCGGATGACGCTCCGCAAAGAGCAGGTCTTTCGCGAGCTCGCGCGTGAGCACGGCATTGATTCGCAGCCCGGCGTGCTCGATTTCCTTCGTGGCCTGAAGAAGCTGGGCATACCGGCGGCGGTCGGTTCCTCCGCACCGCGGCTCAACGTCGAGGCCTGCATGGAAGTGCTCGGGGCGCAGGATCTTTTTCAGGCGGTGGTTTCGGGTGACGACGTAACCCACGGCAAGCCGGCGCCGGATATCTTTCTGAAGGCGGCAGAACAGCTTGGTACAAAACCGGAACACAGCGTCGTTTTCGAGGATGCAACAGCGGGCGTGAAGGCGGCGCGCAACGCGGGCATGCGCGTGGTGGCGTTGCTGACCACCCACGCGCGCGAGGCATTGCCGGATGCCGATCTCTACATCAAGGACTTCACCGATTTTCCTGCAGAGCGTTTTGCCGGGTGGTATGCTGGGCTGAAGTAAGCGGGGGAGCGCATGGCGGGTCAGCTTCTATTTCTCTTCTGGAGTGCATTTGTCATCGGCTTCTCCGGCGCGATGGCGCCGGGACCCGTCCTCACCACGACGATCAGCGAAGTAATGAAGCGCGGCTTCAAGGCCGGCCCACTGATCGTCGCCGGTCATGCGATTCTCGAGATGCTCCTGTTGGCGGCAGTTGTGGCCGGGCTCGGTGTCTGGATCACGCGCGAGACAACGATGGCGGTGCTCGGCGTGGGTGGCGGGCTGCTGCTGGTCCTGATGGGTGGGCAGATGGCGTTGACAGCGGGTCGCACGGCAGACCAGGCGCTGGGCGCGGGCGGCGATCCGAAGACGGCGGTGCGCGGGCCGATGCTGGCGGGCATCGTTACCTCGATCTCCAATCCGTACTGGGCGATCTGGTGGGCGACGATCGGGCTGAATTTCGCAGCGGTTGCGATGAAGAGCGGTTTTGTCGGACTGGCGAGTTTCTACACCGGCCACATCTTGTCGGATCTCACGTGGTACAGCATCGTCGCGGCAGCGGTCGCGTCCGGACGCCGCATCTGTCCGCGCGGCGTATATGTTGGCCTGTTCGTCCTGTGCGGCTTCGCGCTGGTCGGCCTCGGCGCATACTTCCTCGCCAGCGGCGCGGCGTGGTTTGTGTAGGCCGCCCCTGGGAAGACGCCGGGGACAGAGCCCCGGCCTACGGCGGCGGTTTCGTCGAAACCGCCCTACCCATGCAGTTACGCGGATGGGTCGGCGTGGCGGGCGTGGTCGCGGTTGCGGATTTCCGCGCGCCGGATTTTCCCGCTGATAGTCTTCGGCAGTTCTTCCACAAACTCGATGACGCGCGGATACTTGTAGCTCGCAGTGATGGATTTGACGTGGTCCTGCAGTTCGTGGATCAACTTCTCCGACGGCTCGAAGCCGGGCTTCAAGACCAGGGTGGCTTTGACGAGCTGACCGCGGACGGCGTCCGGCACGCCGGTCACGGCGGCTTCCGCGACGGCGGGGTGGGTGACCAGCGCGCTTTCGACTTCAAACGGACCGATGCGGTAGCCGGAACTCTTGATCAGATCGTCGGTTCTGCCGAGGAACCAGAAGTAGCCGTCCTCGTCCATCCAGGCTTTGTCGCCGGTGCGATAGAAGCCGTCGCGCGTGACGCGCGCCGAGAGTTTGTCATCGGCGAGATAGCCGTTGAAGAGGCCGAGCAGGCGCTTGCCGTTCAACCGGATGCAGATTTCCGCCTCCTGCTTTGGTGGGACGGGCTGATCGTTTTCATCCAGCAGTACCACGTCCCAGCCCGGGCACGGACGGCCGATGGAGCCGGGCCTAATCTTCATGAATGGAAATGTTGCGATCTGGAGCGTGGTCTCCGTCTGGCCGTAGCCTTCGTAGATCGAAATGCCGGTGGCCTTTTTCCACGCGTCGAAGATGTCGTGGTTCAACAACTCGCCCGCACTTGTGCAGTGACGGAGCGAGGAGAGGTCGAACTTGTGCAGGTCGTGATGCGTGATCATCAGGCGATAGACGGTCGGCGGCGCGCAGAAGGTGGTGACGCGGTGTTCGGACAGCACCTTGAGGAGGCGGATCGCATTGAAGCGGCCGCGGAAATCGTAGACGAACACGGTCGCGCCCGCCATCCACTGGCCGTACAGCTTGCCCCAAGCTGCCTTGGCCCAGCCGGTGTCGGCGATGGTCATGTGGAGATCGCCGGGCCGGAGGTCCTGCCAGCAGGCGGCGGTGATAGTGTGTGCGGCGGCATAGGTGTGGTCGTGCATCACCATCTTCGGCGAGCCGGTGGTGCCGGAGGAGAAGAAGATGAAGAGCGGATCGTTTCCGCCGGCGACTCTCTCAAGGGGCGTCGTGACGGCATCGCCCGCTGCGCAGACATCTTCGTAGCGGAGCCAGCCGCGCCGCGTAGGGTCGCCGCCAAGCTCGACGACGATACGGCATGAGGGAAAGGCTTCGCGCGCCTCCTCGACAAGACCGGTCACGGAATGATCGGCAATGACGCCGCGAACATCGGCGGCGTTCAGGCGGTATTCGATGTCCTTGACGGTAAGCATCGCCGGCGAGGGGATGGCGACGGCGCCGAGTTTGTGGAGCGCGAGGACGGTGGTCCAGAATTCCACGCGCCGGTAAAGAATCAGCATGACCCGGTCGCCCTTTTTCAGGCCCTTACTGGCCAGCCCTTTTGCGAGGCGCGCGGATTCGCGACTGAAGAAAGCAAAGTCGTATTCCGTCCTCTGGTCCATATCGTCGACATGGACAAGTGCGCGGCGTTGGGGATCTTCCAGGGCGATCTGGTCGACCACATCGAAGGCGAAGTTGAAGTGTTCCGGCACATCGATGTGCCAGCGCTTCAGAAAATCGTCATAGCTCTTGAAAGACGGCTTCTTCACGGGTTTTCCGGGGAAGACAGAAGTCGAGTTTACGCCTTCGACGGGGGAAAGCGAACAGGAATTGCGGAAGGGAAAAGGGCGCTCCGAGGAGCGCCCTTTTCAGTCATTGATCGGGAATAGCGGGCTATTTCTTTGCGTAAAGTTCTTCGACCTTGTCCCAGTTCACGATATTCCACCACGCGGCGACATAGTCGGGACGGCGGTTCTGGTACTTGAGATAGTATGCGTGTTCCCAGACGTCGAGGCCGAGGATGATGCGGCCGGGACATTCGGATACGCCTGCCATCTCGGGGCTGTCCTGATTCGGCGAGGAACATACGCACAACTTACCGCCCTTCGCTGTGAGCCATGCCCAGCCGGAGCCGAAGCGCGTTGCGGCGGCCTTGGAGAAGAGCGCTTTGAAGTCATCGAAACTCCCGAATTCCTTGTCGATGACCTGTGCAAAAGCGCCCTTGGGTTTGCCCGCGCCGTTTGGCGTGAGCAACTGCCAGAACAGGCTGTGGTTGAAGTGCCCGCCGCCGTTGTTGCGCACGGCGGTGCGGATATCGTCCGGCACGAGGCTCAGGTCGTGGATGAGTTCCGTGACGCTCTTGGACTGGAGTTCGGGATACTTCTCCAGCGCGGCGTTCAGGTTGTTGATGTACGCGGCATGGTGCTTGCCGTGATGGATTTCCATGGTTTTTGCGTCGATATGCGGTTCAAGTGCCTCGATCGCGTACGGCAGTGCTGGCAATACATGTTTCATGTTCTGCTTCTCCTTCTCGCTCCCGCGCCCTTGCGGGAACAGTAAATATAAGGCACCTCGGCGAGATTTCCAGTGACGCACAAAAAGTTGCGGGACGCGGGTATTCTAGCCGACGAACAGGTCGCGGAGTTCGTGGGGTGGGGAACCTGCATCGAAAACTTCGAGGGGACGGCGAAGCACCTGCTGAAAATGCCGGAGCATGGTCGCCCGCACATCGCGAAGTGACGGACAACCGGGGCCAAGAATGGACCCGAGCGAGGCGACGGGTTCTCCCTGCAGACCGCAGGGGATGATGGTGCCGAAGCCGGCGAGATCGGGGTTCACGTTGAAGCTCATGCCGTGAAGGGTGATCCAACGTTTCAGCCGGAAGCCAATGGCGGCGATCTTGCCCTGCGCGGCCCATGCACCGTTCTTGCCATCACGACGGAATGCGGTGACGCCGAAATCGGCGGCGGTACGGATGGCGACTTCCTCGAGGTTGAAGAGATAGCCGTGCGCGTCGGCCTCGGACGATCCGAGCCGCAGGATGGGATACATGATCAACTGGCCGGGCCCGTGATAGGTCGCATCGCCCCCTCGGGAAGCGATGGCGAAATCGATGCCGCGCCGCGCCAGTTCTTCCGGCGCAACGAGCATGCTGTCGGTGCGGCCACGGGCGCCAAGCGTGACGACCGGATGATGCTCGAGAAAGAGGACCACGTCGGCAATGCGGCTGGTGGCGCGGGCGGCTGCGAGACGTTGCTGCAGGAGTACGCCATCGGCATAGCGCACGGGTTTGTCGAAAAAAATGGCGCACGCCTTCATGATGGCTCTGTGCCGCGCGGCCAGGGCACGTGCGGACGCGGAATCAGGACTCCGGCCCCTTGGGCAGCAATTCTTCGTACGACTCGGCGTCGAGAAGCACATCGAGATCCGAAGCCTTCTCAACCTTCATCTTGAAAATCCAACCGGCGCCGTACGGATCGTTGTTGATGAGGTCGGGCTTGGTGGCGAGTTCCTCGTTCACCGAGGTGATGACGCCATCGACCGGGGCGTAGACGTCTGACGCGGCTTTGACGGACTCAACGACGGCCACTTCGTCTTTTTCAGCCACTTCCTGGCCGGGGTCGGGAAGTTCGACGAAAGTCAGTTCGGACAATTGGTGCTGGGCGAAGTCGGTGATGCCGACGGTGATGGTTTCCTTGTCCACGCGAACCCATTCGTGCGTCTTCGTGTATTTCAGATTCTCAGGCACATTCATTGTTTCGTTCCCCCTCCTTGCCATCAGCGCGATCACGCTGTCCGCCTTCGCGACCTCGCTATGCTCGGTCGGCTACGGCGTGACGACCCGAAGCCAAGCTCTGATCTGTCCGCCTCCGCGACCTCGTCATGCTCGGTCGACTACGGCGTGACAACCCGAGACCCGGCTTCGATCAGTCCGCCTTCGCGACCTCGCTATGCTCGGTCGGCTACGGCGTGACAACCCTTCGCAGAGCGAAGGGTTGGAGGCGCGGATCGGAATCGAACCGATGAATAGAGGTTTTGCAGACCTCTGCCTTGCCACTTGGCTACCGCGCCCTTGGAAAGCCGGGGAAAACATAGCAGCACATCGCGGGTCTTTCCATAGTAAATTGCGCGGGCCACTTTCCGTCGCGTAGCACGCTGGGTATGGTGGGGGAAGGGTCTCATGGGACGGATTCGCTACATCCTGCCGGTTGCGCGCCTGCTTTTCTTTGGGGCTGTGCTCTGTCTCTTCACCGCAAGCTGCAGTACGAACGGCGATGCCTATGAATTCGTGCGCAACCTCAAGGGCGGGCCCGGGCGCATTGCGCTGCTGCGTGTCAGGGACCTTGAGGACGATTACGTCTATCCGCAGGGGGTGACACGGCAGAAATTCGTCTGGCGCGAGACAACCGGGGAGTGGAATGTGACGTTCCCGCAGGAGGGGTATTCTTACGCGGGCTTTGCCATGAGGACCCCGCTGAATGTTTCGACCGGTCGGGCCATGCGCGCCATCCGGTTTCGGCTGAAGCCGCGGGCGATCGCGGCGCATATCACCTTTGCCGTGGTGGACGGCGACCGGTCAAATGGTCGCGTGCTGGTGGATGTGCCGCTGGCCGACTACCAGGTGGGCGCAAATCGCGCGTGGGGAACCTACGCTATTCCGCTCGATGCTCTTCCGGCGCGCGGACCGATTATTTCCGCCATCGGCTCGGAGGAAACGAAAGCCGAGGGCGAGATGGATTGGTCCGATGTGCGCGAGTTTCGTCTCTCCACGGCGTCGCAGCCGATGCCGGTGCGGAGCCTGACGATCACGGGTCTGGAAATCGGGCGGCGGTAGGCTGCCTTTTGTCGGGCCTGCGCTTGTCGCAGGCCGAACGCCCGGCCGCCGACAAGCAGCGGCCCTACTTTGCGGGAGAACCCCAAGGCCGCCGACGAGCAGCGGCCCTACACTGAAAAGGGCGGCCCTTACGCCCGGATGATGGCCAGCACTTCGTCGCGCCGCTTCTCCATCATTGCCTTCGTCTTGGCCTCGAGGTTGAGGCGGACGAGCGGCTCGGTGTTGGACGGGCGGACGTTGAACCACCAATCGCTGAACTCAATGGAGAGCCCGTCGAGTTCGATCACCTTGCCGCCGGTGAATTTCTCGCGGAGTCGGGGGAAGACGGCCTGGACATCGTGGACTTCGGAGTTGATTTCGCCGCTGGCGAAGTAGCGCTGGATCGGTTTGATCATCTCCGACAGCGGCTTGCCGGACTGGCTGACGAGGTTGGCGACGAACAGCGCGGCGAGCGAGGAGCTTTCGGTGAAGTAGTTCTCGCGGAAGTAGTAGTGGCCGGAGAGCTCGCCGGCGAACACGGCGTTGGCGTCGCGCATCTGCTGCTTGATGAACGCGTGACCCACGCGGGACATCATCGGCTTGCCGCCGTTTTCGAGGATGACTTCCTTGACCGCCCAACTGCTGCGGAGATCGTAGAACACCGCGCCACCCTTTTCGCGCTTGAGGATCGATTGCGCGATGAGGGCGGTGATCATATCCATGGGCACGACATTGCCCTTCTCGTCGAGGAAGCCGGCGCGATCCGCGTCGCCGTCGAAGGCGATACCGAAATCGTACTTGCCGGCGCGGATGACCTTCTGGATGGGCTCCAGCGTATCGAGCTTGAGCGGGTTGGCTTCGTGGTTGGGGAAGGTGCCGTCCATCTGGTCGAACAGCGGAGTAATCTCAACAAGCCCGTCGAGGACGCGGCCTTCGGAGATGCCCATGGAGTTGGCGTAATCGATCGCGACGCGGATGGGGCGCTTGATGTCGGCGAACGAGCGGATGTGGGCGATGTAATCGGCGCTGATGTCATGCTGAGTGATCTTGCCGGGCTGCGCGGGCGTGGGCGCGAACTTGCAGGATTGGACAAGGGCTTCCAAGTCCTTGATGCCGGTGGCGCCGCTGATCGGAATGGCCTTTTCACGGCACATCTTGAAGCCGTTCCACTCGCCGGGATTGTGCGACGCGGTGATCATGATGGACGCGTCGGCGCCGAGTTTGCCGTTGGCGTAGTAGGACATCGGGGTGGAGCAGAGTCCGACGTCGATCACATCCCCGCCCTGGAGGGTGACGCCCTTGGCGAGCGCGTTGAAGAGCGGAACAGAGTGGGGGCGCATGTCCCGGCCGATGACGACCTTGCGGCACTTGAGGAAGGTGACGAACGCGCGGCCGAGCTTGAAAGCGATGTCGTCGGTGAGTGTCTTGCCGTACACGCCGCGAATGTCGTAAGCCTTGAAAATCCCTGACATGATCCAACTCCTCCGGTTCCTTGTTGCTCCCTGAGAATACGTTTGTGAGGCCGTGAATCTAGTCAGAAACCCAACATCGCGCAAGGTGGAATTCGTGGCCGGTCGTTTGACAGCAAGCCGGACCCGGCTTATTGTTTAGTAAATCGATAGAGATTAACATAATTAAAGAACAAGCACCGGTTGGACATACAGGAGCAATGAAAGATACACTCGCCGCACGACGCGGGAGGCAGGAGGGCAGCATGAGATTCGACAACATTCTGGATTCGGTTGGGCGCACGCCGCTGGTTCGTCTCAGCAGGGTGATCAGCCTGAGGCAGGCGGAAGTCTTCCTCAAGATGGAATCGCACAACCCGATGAGCAGCGTGAAAGACCGCATCGGGATCGCGATGATTTCTGCAGCGGAACGGGATGGCCGGCTGAAGCCGGATACGGTGGTGATTGAGCCGACGAGCGGCAACACCGGCATCGCGCTCGCGTTCGTCTGCGCGGCCCGCAAGTACAAGTTGATCCTCACCATGCCGGAGTCGATGAGTCTTGAGCGGCGTGCGATGTTGAAGGCGTTGGGTGCGGAGTTGGTGCTGACGCCGGCGGAGAAGGGGATGAAGGGTGCGATCGAAAAGGCGGAGGAGTTGCTTGCGGCGACGCCGAAAGGGTGGGTGCCGCAGCAATTCGAGAATCCGGCGAACCCGGCGATTCACGAAGCGACCACCGGCCCCGAGATCTGGGAAGACAGCGGGCACAAGATCGACGCGATTGTGTCGGGTGTGGGTACGGGCGGCACGATCACCGGCATCACGCGTTATCTTCGCAAACAAAATCCGGCATTCCTGGCCCTCGCGGTTGAGCCGGCGGATTCGCCGGTGATCAGCGGCGGCAAGCCCGGTCCGCACAAAATCCAGGGCATCGGCGCGGGCTTTGTTCCGAAGAATCTCGACACGTCGTTGTTGGGCGGCGTGATCACCGTCACCAACGACGAGGCGTTCGAATGGGGCCGACGGCTGGCGCGCGAGGAAGGCATCTTCGCAGGCATCAGCACCGGTGCGAACGTCTGCGCGGCGAACAAGGCGATCGAGAAATTCGGCCTGCAGGGCAAGCGGATCGTGACGATCGCCTGCAGTTTCGGCGAACGCTATCTGTCCACGCCATTGTACAAGGATCTCGCAGGATAGGAGTGCGTGGTGCCCGGGCCGACTTCATCCAAACATCCACGTGTGGCGGTGGGTATGAGCGGCGGGGTGGACAGCTCTGCCGCCGCGGCGCTGCTGGTGGAGCAGGGGTATGACGTGGTGGGGGTGACGGCGCATCTCTGGCGCGAAGGGTCGCGCTGTTGTTCGCTCGACGATGTCCGCCGCGCGATCAAGGTCGCCGAGGCGCTGAAGATTCCCCATTACGTGATTGAGTCGGTCGAAGCCTTCACCGGGATGATCGTGCATCCCTTCATCTCCGAGTATGAGCACGGCCGGACGCCGTCGCCCTGCGTTCACTGCAACCAGGTAATCAAGTTCGGCGTTCTGCTGCGCGACGCGCTGGAGTTGGGTTGTACGCATCTTGCCACCGGCCACTACGCCCGCGTGGAGCAGCGCCCGGACGGATTCCACCTGCTGCGCGGGAAGGATGAACAGAAGGACCAGTCGTATTTTCTCCACCGGCTTTTTCAGGATCAGCTCAGGCATGTCCTGTTGCCGCTGGGCGATCGGACCAAAGCTGACGTGGTGGAGTATGTGAAGCGCAAGGGCTTGCCGGTGCCGGCGTCAGGCGAGAGCCAGGATCTCTGTTTCGTGCCGCAGGACGGCGGCTATGCGGAGTTCATCGAGAAGTGGCGGCCGCAATTGAAGAAGCCGGGGGCGATCGTGGATACGAGCGGGCGCGAGGTCGGCCGGCATGACGGGTTCTATCACTTCACCATCGGCCAGCGCGAAGGCATCGGCGTCGCGGCGGCCTCGCGGCTGTACGTGAAGGAGATTCGCGCCGACACGAACACGGTGGTTGTGGGCGAGCGTGACGATGTCACCCGTGGCGATTGCGCCGTGGAGGATGTACATTGGATCAGCGGGAAGGCTGCCGGCGAAGGCGCGCGCTGCAGCGTGCAGTTGCGGTATCGGCATCGTGGCGTGTTGTCCACCCTGTCGCCGCGCGCGGACGGCACGGTGTTGATCAAGTTCGACGAACCGCAGTTTGCGGTCACGCCGGGTCAGGCCGCGGTGTTCTATGACGGCGACGAAGTGCTGGGCGGGGGATGGATAGTGGGGAATGGTTGATGGTTGGATGGTTCATGGGCAGGTAGAGGCGAAGCATGGGGAATGGTTGATGGTCTATGGTTGATGAAGGAAAAATGACAGCGCTGGAGGAGATGCTGCGGGACATGGGGGCTGTCCTGGTCGCATACAGCGGCGGGGTGGACAGTGCGTTTCTTGCGGCGGTGGCGCAGCGTGTACTCGGCGCGCGTGCGCTGGCGGTGACGGCTCACTCGCCATCGATTCCCGTGAGCGAACGGACGGCTGCGGCGGAGCTCGCCCGCAAAATCGGCATACGGCACCGCGTGGTCGAGTCCAACGAGCTGTCGCTTCCGGAGTATGTCCGCAACGAGGCGGATCGCTGCTATCACTGCAAGAACGAGCTGTTTGGTCTGCTGCAGAGAGTCGCGAAGGAAGAGGGTTTGGCCTGCATCGTGGATGGGAACAATGTCGATGACCGCGGCGATTACCGGCCGGGTTCCGCGGCGGCCCGCGAGAAGGGCGTGCGCAGTCCGCTGCAGGAATGCGGGTTTACCAAGGCCGACATCCGCACGGCATCGCGCAAGCTTGGGCTGCCCACGGCGGACAAGCCCGCGTCGGCGTGCCTGGCCTCGCGGATTCCCTACGGCACGGCGATTACCGAATCGGCGCTGGGCGCGATCGAGCGTGCGGAGGAAGCGTTGAAGCTGCTCGGGTTCGCGCAGGTGAGGGTTCGCGCGCATGGGGAGATTGCGCGTGTTGAACTTGCGACGATGGAGATTCCCCGCGCGTGCGGCGAGCGGACGCGGGTGGCGATTGTCGAGCAGTTGCGCGCCTGCGGCTTTCGGTATGTCACGCTGGACCTGCAGGGCTATCGCACCGGCAGCATGAACGAGGCTTTGGACGCGGGGAAACAGCCGCCGGGTTTCACGGCGAAGAAATGAACAACTCGCGAATGGCGATCACGTTGTTCGTGCAGTAGTTGCGTTGGTACCCGCGGCTCTTGGAAAGGCACAGCAACCCCCACGTCTTGTAGGGCCGCGCCATATCCTTGTCGGTCGGGTCGAATTGGATGGTGATGACATCCATGTCCTTGGACGGTGGGATGGTGATCATGGCGTCGAACGGCGGGCCGGCTGCTCCGGGTGTGGTGGGCAAAATGCGCGAGCGGATCATGTGCCAGTTGGGGTTGTTGTTCAGATCGTCATCCGTGGCGGCCACGGAAACGTCGCGGATGGAGGTGCATCCGTCCGGTGCATGGATGACCACGAGCATGGCGAGCGCGACGATGTTGGTCGGATGCGTGATGGCGAAGGCGGCGTCATCCAGTGTGTCGGGGGATGTCGAGACGGAGTAGACGCTGCCGTCGTTCAGCATGGTGCGTGGTTCCACGGGGGGCGGCACAAGGCCCGCATACAGGCCGGCTTCCCGGTCCAGTCCGTTATAGTGGCACAGGCTTGCGACTTGATAGCGGGTGCCGGTGTCCTGCGGATTGAGGATCAGGCAGCGTATCAGCTTCTGGAGTTTCACCATGAAATCTTCATTCGCGCCGCCCCATCGGCCATCGCGGAACAGCGAAGCGAATTCGAATTGCTGTTGCGCTTCGCGGGCAAGCTGTTCGAGGGCCTCCTTGTGGTCGGCGGAGGCCTGCTGGAGTGCAATCTGTGCGTGGTAGTAGGCCTCGAACGGCAGGGTATCCTTCAGGAACTCGCGTGCCAGGAACTCCTGGTGAACAGGACCGTTCGCGTACGTGGTGATGGTGTTCACGTTTTCCGGGGAGAGGGCGATGGCCACCAGAAAGGCGAGTTGCTCCTCGGCAAATTCGCACAGATGGCAGGCGTCACCGCAGAAGATGCGGACGTCGGGTCCGAAGTCGCCCTTCGCCTGTCGCTCCTGCAGGTCGTCGAGAAACTTCTCCGCGTCGCAGAACATCACGTTCCGTTCCACGGCAACCTCGCGCTGGATGGTGGAGTAGATTCTGTGCAGGCCCTCGTAGAGGGCGTCGCTATTGGTCGCACTGATCATGGACCGGAAGGCCTGGAAACTTGGAGCGCCCAACTCGGGGACGGGCCGGGTTCGCGAGATGGGTTTGCCGATGATGATAACGCGGATGTTCTGCTTCCGGCACAGGTCGACCATGGCTTCGAGGTTGCGGCGAAACTCGTCGGGGCTTACGCGCGGCCGTGGCCAGGTCGCATCGAAACGCGCGGCCACGCGGCTCAACAGGGCAAAGAGGCGGGAAGCGGTCATCAGGCGAAGGACGCAGGGGTTGCGAAGAAGGGGGTGATTGGCGGCGAAGTCCTTCTCTGCATCGGCGAAGCCATCGCAAGCCACATGGCAGTCATTCCATCCGTGATAGATGACGACGATGTCGGGCTTCCTTGGGAGGACCCAGCGCTGCAGGGCGATGAGACTCTGGTGGGTGGAGTAGGACGAGCAGGCGACGTTGAGCGCTTCGTAGCGATTTGTACCGAGTGCGCTGTTGAGGAGTCGGATCGCGCGCTCGGGGTAGGGGCGACAGCCGCCCTGGGTGGTGGATCCGCCAAGGAAAGCCACGCGTATCTTGTCCGGCTCTTTCCTGATGGGGAGTTCGGGTTTTCGGAAGCCGTAGCGATCGGTGAACGTGGTGTTGGTTTCGCTGCGCCAGATGTAGCCGGGAGGGTCGAGTTGGGTGCGGAGGAGGAACTGCATCGTGCCTTCGAACCCGGCGACGGCCGGCGTGTTGAGAGACCGGATGCGCGGCGGCTGCCTGAACCCCGCCACGCGCAGCCCGGCTTCCAGTGCAGCCAAGACGATCGTCACGGCTGCCACCGACAGCAAAGGTTTCTTCCACCACCCCGAGCGCCTCACCATCCCCCCCTCCCCAGAACCTCCCCGCTATCCTAGGAAAGCAGGCCGTGCCTGTCGACTCCAACTGTGGGCTGGGCTACCATGCGGAGCGTGAACCTGATTCTTCTTGAGTCTGGCGAAGTGGATGCGCAGGGCCGCGTGGTGTTGAGTGACCAGCGGGCCGCGCATCTTCGCGACGTGCTTCGCGCCGCGCCCGGCGGCAGCGTGCGCTGCGGGGTGGTCGACGGGCCGCAGGGTCTGGCGCGGATCGAGACCGTGTCGGAGTCGCAGGTCGTGCTGCAGTGTGTGCTGGATCAAGAAGCCCCGCCCGCGCCACGCGTGGACCTTCTGCTGGCGTTGCCGCGCCCGAAAGTGATGAACCGTCTGTGGGCGCAGCTTGCCGCCATGGGCGTGGACCGCATTATCCTGACCAATGCGTGGAAGGTGGAGCGCGTCTACTTTGACACGCACGTCCTGCGTGAAGATCACTATCGGCCGCTGCTGCTGGAGGGACTGCAGCAAGCGCAGGATACGCGCCTGCCCCGGGTTACGATTCATCGCCAATTCCGCAAACTGGTCGAAGACGAGTTGGCCACGTTGAGTCCGGGATCACGCCGGCTGCTGGCGGATTCGCCGGCCGGCCAACGTTTTTCGGACTTGGCCCGATCAGCCGATTCGGAACGCGTGCTGCTGGCCGTGGGGCCGGAGGGTGGGTGGACGGATTTCGAGAGGCGCCTCCTGATGGAGCATGGCTTCACGCAGGTATCGATGGGGGCACGCACGCTGCGCAGCGACACAGCCTGTATCGCGCTGCTCTCGCTGGTTCACGAGTGCGTGCTGGGGTTGCGCGAACCCGCGTGATCAGGTGCCGTTTGGATCGCCGTAGTGTTTGCGGTAGCAGACCGGGCACATGCCGTGGCTGATCTGCGCGTCCGAATGATCGGAGATGTATCGTTCGAGCGATATCCAGTGGTTATCCGCGTCACGTATCTTCCGGCAAAACGTACACATGGGGAGAATGCCGGAGAGCTGTTTGATCTCGGCCATTGCCGCCGTGAGCTTTTCATTCAGGTCAGCCTCATGCAGCAGATCGTCGCGGATACGGGACATCGCGAGGGCCAGCGCGACGAACGCGGTCAACCGCATCAGGGTGTCCCACGCGCCGATTGGCATGGAGTACGCGCTTTGTGACAGAAAATCGGATTGGAACCATGCGGCGGCCGACACAAACGCCAGCAGGATTCCCGCCCGGCGGCCGGCATACCATGCGGCGGCAACGACGGGGATGAAATAGAACGCGAACAGTTCGAACTTCTCGCCGGTGGCCCAGTCCACCCAATCGATGGTCAGGGACAGGATGGTGCAGAGAAGCAGGATAAGGCCCTTTTGCTCTATGGATAGGTGTGTAACGTCCTTCATGGTAACCCTCTCCAGATATAGACCGCGCGGTGGCACGAAGCGTTCAGGGCGGACGCGCGACATCTTTCAATGTGATTGTGCAGTACCCGGGAGGAAGTATAGCATCCGCCGGGTGGACATGATCTGAGTGTTGGTCATTCTTCGATACGCCATGGTGTAACGATGAAATTCACAGTTGTTGCCTCCCTGCTGCTTCTTCTTGCGGGCGTGTTGTTGCCGTGCGCGTCCGCCCCGGCCGGCCTGTATTCTAATGTGCTGGTGAACCCGGGGTTTGAGTATGGAGACGGGGATTTGGTGGTGTCCAATTGGTTTCGTTTTGAGGAGGCCCATCGATACGCGGCAAACGCGAGAAGCGGTAGTTATGCGTTGCTGATGTGGGGTGACTGTTGGCCCGTGGGAACTGTCAACGTCTCTGGGGTTTGTCAGGATATCCCGACTACGGAAGGGCAGCTTTGGGAAGGCGCTATTTGGGCGATGGCAAATTCAAACCTGCAAGGCAGCGCCCTTGGCGCCGTGAACCTGGAGTTCCTCAATGCGGCAACACAAGTAATCTTCAGCGGGTCATCCCCGGTGAAGATAACATCAGCAACACCTACCCAGCAGTGGATACGCTTGGTTGTGCGGGGACGGGCGACTCGGAACACGACCATGGTTCGTCTGGCCCCGGTATTCGTTCAACCTGCCTGCGAGAACAGCGCCGTGTGGTTTGATGATGCGGAACTCTATCTGGCGGCGACGAACATGATCCGGTTCGCGGACCGCGACTGGATGGTGCTCGATCAGCCGTCGTCGCCGGGCGAGAACTATTATTCCAGCAACTGCGTGTCCGTGGATGCCAACGGCTGGCTGCACATGAAGCTTGAGCGAATCGGCGGCGTGTGGCATTGCCCGTTCATCGAGGGAACGCAGCATCTGGGCTTTGGCGAATATCGTTGGTATGTCGGCAACAAGCTGGAGCAGATCGACTCCAACCTCGTGGTGGGGCTCTTCAACTACGCGCAGGAGTCCGTATTCAACACGAATCAGATCGAGGTGGATATCGAGGTCAGTCACGCCTTTCCGGGCACACAGACGAACTGCCTGGTCTACACGGTTCAGCCCTACACGATTCCCGGCAACAGCTACTCGCACCCGCTGGAGACCACGAACGATGTGACCACGCATCGGTTTGTGTGGCGGCCGGACCGCATCGACTGGGCGAGCTATTACGGGCACACGCCGGAGCCGGAGTCCACGAATCACTACCTTGCGGGTTGGCGGTTCGAGGGACGCGGCATCCCGATCGAGACCAACGAAGTGGCGTACATGAACCTGTGGCTCTTTTACACGAACGCGCCGGTGGACACCCAGCGCGTCGAGATGATCATTCGCGATTTCGAGTTCATTCCATTCGACGGATTCATTCTTGCCGACGACTTTGAGGACGGGGTGCTCAGCAATCAGTGGGTCGTGCTGGGCGGCGACGAAGCATCGGCGGTCATAACCGAAACGAACGGTTGCCTGTCCATCCTGCCCAGCGTGAACGGCGGCGTGGCCGGGTATGCGACCGCGGCGCCGGTTCATCGCAACGAGCGCGGCGAGCGCTACGTCTTCTCCGCGTGGCTGAACAGCGTGACGGTCAGCGTGGCGCGGGCGGGCGAGGATGTGCGCGTGCTCTGCTGGCTCTCATCGGAAACCAACGTCGAGCGTATGGCCCCCGCCGCGATGATGCTGCAGGGCAATTACGATTCCGCGGACGACACCCTGACGTTCACGTTGTACGCGAAAACCAACGATCCGGGTGAAATCGGTGGACGCGTGTTCGAGGGTGCGGTGACGTCGGTGACATCGCGGTTGGCGGCCGGCGGCTTGGAAGTGCGCATGGAACTGGGGTTGACGGATTACGACGTGGGCTTGAATGACTCGGCCGGATTGCCGGTGATGTGGACCACAAACGCCGGCTCAGCCGAGGGGCTGCATGAACTCGGCGAGTCGCTGTGCTACGGCTATTGGTGCATTGGCGCAGAGAACAGCGATCTGGATGCACAGGGGTTGGTGACGTGGAGTCGCGCGGCGGTCGGCGTGGACGCGCAGGAACAGTTGTTTGCCGTGGAGACAGGCTCGGCGGCCGCGTCTGGAAATGGCTTCTCGTTCTCCGGGCAGGGATTCTTCGATACACGCTACTCGGTCTACCGTACGACGAATCTCATGGAGAACTTCGTTTGCATTCTCAGCAATGCCGCGTGCGTGACCTCGCCGATTGTCTTCACCGATTCGGTGTCCGCGGCAAGCGGGTACTACCGGATGGAAGTCCGCTAGCAGCCGTGCGCTTGCATCCCCTGCGGCATGGGATATCGTTGCAGATGTTCCGGGCGAACCAAGGATGCGCTGATTCGTGAAGACGGATTCAAGATACGACGTCATCGTGGCGGGCGGAGGGCCGGTGGGTCTGTTGCTGGCGGGGCTGCTGGGCCGGCAGAATCTGCACGTTCTGCTGCTGGAGAAGAGGGCGCAACGCCCGGATGCCTCCATGGCGATCGGTGTCACACCGCCATCGCTTCGCATTCTTCGCCGTCTCGAACTCGATCGCCTGCTCGTGCAGCGGGGTGTGCGCATTACCGAAGCCGTTGTCCATGGCGGCGCGGGCGAACTCGGCCGGGTCGGGTTCAACGCGTTGCCCGGCGATTATCCATTCATTCTGGCCGTGCCGCAGTCGGCGACGATGGCCCTGCTCGAAGACGCCGTGGAGCGATGTCCCCGCGTAACCTTTCGTCGCGGTGCCGAGGTGACGGGGATGGAGGAGGGCTCGTCCGGAGTTGGCGTGACGTTCCGCGAAGGGGGAGCCGAGACCAAGGTGGAGGCACGTTACCTGGCCGCGTGCGATGGTCATCGGGGACCGATCCGTAGTCTTGCGGGTATTCCGTCTGTCGACAAGGACTACGGCCTCAGTTTTCTGATGGCCGATTTCGACGACCGAAGTGGCATGGGCGATTCGGCGCATCTCTTCTTCACGGCAACAGGTTCGGTGGAGGCCTTTCCTCTTCCCGGCGGGCGGCGGCGCTGGGTGATTCTCACAGAGCAGTTCATGGACAACGCGCCGGAGGGCTATCTGGAGCGAATGGTTCACGAACGCGCAGGAATCGATCTGGCGGGATCGGCGAAACTCTTTCAGACGCCGTTTCGCGTGCGGCGTTCGCTGGCGCGACACTACTACCGGGGCCGCGTGGCGCTCTGCGGCGACGCCGCACACGTGATGAGTCCGATTGGCGGGCAGGGCATGAACACGGGTTTTGCCGATGCCGAATTTCTGGCCCATGCGCTGGTCCTGTTGTGCAGTACGAGTGAGGCGGGGGAAGATGTGCTGCGGGACTACGACCGCTTTCGGCGTCATGCCTTCAAGGTGGCTTCGGCCCGCGCCGCGCGCGGGATGTGGCTGGGTACCCGCCGCGGCCGATGGGTGACCGCGATGCGCGATGCGGCGATCCGCCATGTGCTGCTCAAGCCACCGCTGTGCCATGCGCTGCCGGCGTATTTTGCGATGCTCACGATTCCTTTCAACTCGCTCGATCATGTGCCGGGCTTCGCGCCGGTGGAGGCATAGAAATCGCAATGAGCGCAAAACCCTCGCTGCGGTTGGATGGCGAACTCAATTCACCTGCGGCCAAGCGCGACTATAACGAGCGGCTTTTCACCGAGGTCGCTCCACGCTACGACCTCATCACGCGCCTGCTCTCGTTCGGCTGCGACGGGTTCTGGAAGCGGAAACTGGTGAGTCTTCTGCCGAAGCTCCCGTCCCCGCGTTGTGTTGATGTGGCCTGCGGCACGGGTGATTTCGTGCGGCTTTTGCGTGAGCGTTATGCAGAGGCAGACATCACCGGCGTGGACCTCACGGAGTCGATGCTCGAACGCGCGCGCGCGCGGCTTGCGACAGCAAACGTCAGGTTTGTGAAAGGCGACATGAGCCGTCTTGAAGCGGCCGACGGGACGGTCGACGTGCTCACCGGCGGCTACGCATTGCGCAATGCGCCGGACCTTGCTGTTTTCCTTGCCGAGGCAAATCGCGTGTTGAAGTTGGATGGCGTGGCGGCATTTCTCGATTTCCGTCGGCCCGACAGCAAGGTCCTGGCCGGTCTGCATTTCTTCCTCATCAAGATGTGGGGAGGATTCTGGGGTTATCTCTTTCACGGCGATCCGCACGTGTACGGCTACATTGCCGAGAGCCTGATGCGTTACCCGCCCGAGGCGCAGCTTCACGAACTTTTTCGCCGACAGGGCTTTCGACTGGAGCACACGCGACGACCGTTCTTCGGCATGGTGGAGATTATCGTCGCGCGGAAGATCACAGAGGCCGGGAGATGAGTCTCGCGTCGGATCTCCGTTGCAGGGCGCCGGGTCCCGAGCTTATGGACGCGCCGGATTGCGACGAAACGATGTTGCTGCGCACGATCGACCAGTTTCGGATTATCAACTCGCTCTTCAGCCGCTACCGCGCGGTGCTCGACCGGTGGGTGCTGCAGGACATGTTGCAGGACCCGGGCCGCGAGTATCACTTGGTCGATATGGGTGCGGGCGGCCTGGATATCTCCACGTGGCTGCTCCGCGCCGCTGCCCGTCGCGGCCTTCGGCTGCGCGTGACGGCGATTGAGCTCGATGGGCGCGTGTATCGTCACGCCATGAGCATGCGTCCGGCACGGCCGGAATTGACCGTGGTGAATGGCGATGTCTTTCGCGTGTTGCCGGAAATCGGACCCGCGGACTACGCTTTCTGCAATCACTTTCTCCATCACCTGGATGACGCGACGATTGTGAAGCTGCTGCAACTGCTGAGCCGGACGGTTCGCCGCCGTTTCGTGTTGAGCGATCTCCTTCGCAGTTTCGCAAGCTACATGGGGTTCGATCTCTTCGGCCGCCTCTTTCTTCATCGCAGTTTCGCGCACGCGGATGGACTGACGTCCATCCGTCGAGCGTTTCTTCCGGATGAACTTCGCAACCTCGTGCAGCGTGCAGGCACGCCCGCGCGCGTGAGCGTGCATCACCTGAATCCCGGTCGTCTTTTAGTGGTTGGAACCGTCGATCGCTGACGGGTTTTCCGCCGCCTTTCCATAGCCGTTTCCCGTCCGATTTCCCGTCTGTTGGCACACCTCCTGCTCAATAGAACCTGGGGTGGATGGGAGTAATGGTATGTGGCGTAGAAGTGTAGCGGGAAGGAGCCTCTTGTGGGCAGCGATCTTGGCTCTGGCGTGGGTGAAAATGAGTGCCGGGGCATTGCCCCAGCGTTTTATTCCGAGGGGTGTGGGTGGTGGCGGGGCGTTTTTCGGCCCCAGTATCAATCCTCATAATCGCGACGAAGTCTATGTCGCCTCCGACATGTCGGACCTGTTCCGCTCCAAGGACTTAGGTGGTTCCTGGGAAATGCTGGACTTCCGGTCCATGCGCGGGCACGAGCGGATGGGCAGCCTTCAGTTTACGAGCGATCCCAACATCCTTTACGGGTTGAACTCCACGGTGCCGGCCAAGAGCAGTGATGGCGGCATCACCTGGTCCAACATTCCGGTCAGCGCACAGGACATCGTGATCTATTCCGTGCTGGCCGACCCGGCGATGAGCACGCGCGTGCTGGCCGCCGACTATTCGAAAGTCTATTTCTCGACCAACGGAGGGAAGAGTTACGCGACGGTCTTCACCTCGAACAACCTCCACGTCGCGGGTGCCTTCTTTGACGGCGCGCGCATCTTCGTCGGCACGCGCGCGGGGTTGCTGATCTCCACCAACAGCGGCAAGACGTTTTCGCTTTCCCCGATCGGCGGGATTGTCTCGGGCGAGGCGATGGTGTCCTTTGCCGGCGCGCGCGAGGGCAGCACCAGCCGGCTGGTGTGCGTGACGTGGAACAGCTCGTACGTCTATCCCGGCTGCTACGGGCTTGAACTCGACGGCTACAAATCGGTTTACCGTCTTGACTACGGCATCTCGGGTTCGTGGGCGAAGGCGACCAACGGGCTTACGAGCAACCTGGTTGCATTCGTGGCGATGTGTCCGACGAATGTCTCGACAGTGTACCTCGCGGGGACGACGGCGCAGAAAGCCTACCCGGCGGTGTGCCGGTCGGTGAACGGTGGCGCGATGTGGACCAACATCTTTCAGTACAAGAACAATAAGAACATCTGCACCGGCTGGCGCGGCGACACGCCGGCGGCCGACGCGTGGCAGAAGTGGTGGTGGGGTCCGGAGCCGCTCGGTTTCAACGTGTGCCCTTCCGATCCCCAGCGCGTGGCTGTAACGGACCTTGGATTTGTCCACATCACCACGAACGGCGGCGCGGTTTGGTCGCAGGCCTACGTCTATCCCGCGGATGAAAACAACGCCAGCGCGTTGACACCAGCCGGCAAGGCCTACCACAGCGCCGGGCTGGAAAACACCGCATGCTGGAGTATGGAATGGGCGGAGAGCAACTGCATCATCGGCTGCTACACGGACATTCATGGAACGCGCAGCACCGACGGCGGAGCGACGTGGACGTTTCCGACGGGGCTCGTGCACAATACGATGTACGACGCGCTGGCGCATCCGACCAACCGGGTTATCTACGCGGCCGTTTCCTCCGTGCACAATATGTATGTTTACGAGCCGTACCTGCAGGATGCCTACATCGATGGCGGCACCGGCACGGTGGTTTACTCGCGCGACTGCGGCTTGAACTGGATCGGCCTGCCGGGCGTCCGCTATCCCGTGGTCGACATGGCGCTCGACCCGAACAACCCGAACCGGATGTATATCGCGCAGGTGAACAGCTCCGCCGGCGGCATTTTCGTTTCGGACAACTTCCAGCAGGGCGCGGGCACGACGTGGCGCAAGCTGACCAACCCGCCGAGGACGCAGGGGCATCCGTACCGGATCCACGTGTTGAACGACGGCACGCTGGTGTGCGCGTACTCGGGCCGGATCAGCGGCGGCGACTTGACCGACAGCGCCGGCGTCTTTGTCAGCACCGACGGCGGCGCCACGTGGACCGACCGCACCGGCGCCGACATGCGCTACTACACGATGGACCTCACGATCGACCCGCATGATGCCGCGCAGAACACCTGGTACGCGGGCGTCTACGAAGAGGGGTGGAGTTCGCTCGGCGTAGGCGGTTTGTATCGGACCACGAATCGTGGCGCGACGTGGACGCGCATCACCACCGGTCTGGATTGCGTCAGTTCCTGCACCGTCAACCCGCTGAACTCGAATGAGATGTATGTGGCGACGGAATACCAGGGTTTGTGGATGACCGCCAACGCGCGCGCGTCCACGCCGGTGTTCACCGAAGTGCCGAATTATCCCTTCAAACATCCGACCCGCATCTTCTTCAATCCATACAACCTCAACGAAATGTGGGTGACCAGCTACGGCGGCGGGCTGATGTTGGGTCGCCAGGCCGAGCCGCAGCCGATGATGTGCGAATTGGCGTCAAGCAAGGTTGCGCCGACACAGCTCGTGGTGGAAGCGAGCTCGGGCCAGAAGCTGGTGCTGCGCGCGTCGTCCGACCTTGTGCACTGGCAGGATATTGCCACGAACACGGTCACCGACACCTTCACGGAATTCACCGATCCCGCGGCGGCCTCCAGCGAGCGCCGCTTCTACGTAACCGTCGTGGTGCCGTAGCCTCCCTCCAGAACAGGCTGGAATTCAGAGCGGCTTCCTGACACCGTTCCCTGCCGGGAGGCCATTCATGAACGAAGCACCCAGTACGGTTCCGCCACCGGTGAATTTTCCGACAAGCATCTCGTTCACGTTGACCAACCTGTGCAACCTCCGTTGCAAGATGTGCGGACAATGGAGCGAGGAAGGTTACATGCACGACCGGAAGGGCGTGCCGGCCGGTATGCAGCTCGCCGATTGGAAACGGCTCGTCGATGAAATTGTCGTGCACGGTGGCAGCTCGGTGCTGATGCGCGGCGGTGAAACGTTCCTCTATCCGCACATCGTGGAGCTGTTGGACTATGCGGTCGGTCGAGGGCTGTTTGTTGCGCTCGATACGAACGGCACGCAGCTCAAGAAATACGCCGCCGACATTGTGCGCCTCGGCAAGCTGCACCTCACCGTGTCGATCGACGGTCCCGAAGAGATTCACGATGAGGTTCGCGGGGTGAAGGGTTGTTTCCGAAGCGTCAAGGAGGGGCTGGCGCGGCTGCGCGAATGCGAGCAGCAGGCGGGCACAGAAATCAGCAAGGCAATCTGTTTCGTCATCAGCCCGTATTCCGTGCGCGGCCTGGGCGCGATGCCGAACGTCGCGCGAAGTCTAGGCATCAAGACCATCGCCATCGTGCCGTACTACTATGTGACGGAGGCTGTTGGCCGTGGGTATGAAAGTGTGCTGCGTGGACAGTTGGGGTGTCCGGCATTCTCGTGGCACGGTTTTCATCACGAGGCATCCGGCGTTGATTTCGACGAATTCATCGCACAGTTCCGCAAATACACAACGGAGTTGAAAGGTATCGTCAGCTACCCGTACATGGCGTTCAGCGAGGAGGAATACCGCACATGGTTCACGGACCCGGTGGCGCGTGTCGGGCCCGCCCGCTGCATGAATGTGGAGCGGCTGCTGGACGTGCAGCCCAGCGGTGATGTGAATTTCTGCGTCGATTTCCCGGACTACGTCATCGGCAACGCGCGGGACTCGACGTTGGAGCAACTCTGGAACAGCGAGCGGGCGGCGCGCTTTCGTGACTATCGCCGGGGTCAGCCACTGCCCGTGTGCCATCGCTGCGGCGCGAAGTACATGTCCGGCGCGTGAGCGGCTGCGGGAGTTGACTCGCGTCCATTCCTCTGCTTAGCATGCCGGGGGAGGGTGCGAGGGATGGGTACGGTTTTTCCATGTGATTTCTGTGGCAAGGAACTGAGAGCCGAAAGCTTCTCCCGTGTACACAAGGCCCGATGTCCGCAGTGCGGCCATGATGTGGTGATTCCGGCGACGGTCTCACACGCCCGCCGCGGCAAGCACAAGATTCTTTACGTTCCTGCCCATACGCCGGCGGCAGGAGCCACACACAGCGACGTGGCCGCTGGTGGCGATGGGTTGCTCCCGCGCGCAGGTTGGGCGGAGATCGCGGCGGGATGGATTGCCTTTGTCGTCGGCGTCGGCCTCAGCTTCATTTTCCCGCACGAGGTGCTTGTCTATACGCCGTTCCTGGTCGGCGCGATGATCATGGGCGTCCGGTTGATCTTCGGGCGCCGGCCGCTCGCGGGGCTGCTCCTGCTGATCCTTCCGAGTATTGCGGCGCCGATCCTCATCGTGATGCTTGCAGGAAAATCGGAACCCGCGCCCGTGACAGTTCAGGCGCCGGCCGTCGTGCCGGAGAGGGCGATTCCGGTGAAAGAAGTTGCAGTTGTGCCGCCAGCGACCGAACCCGTGGTGGTGGAAGCACCGGAGCCGGCAGAGCAGAAACCGGTCGAGGAACGGCCACAGGCGGAGTTCGTCAACGGCGGATTCGAGTACGGCATGGAGCCGTGGATTCCCCGGGGTGATCGATTGAACATAGCCGTGACGGATCACACGGCATTTGGCGGGACGCACGCGCTGGCGATGGTGGGCGACTGGGACGGTTGGACGTGGAACGAGGCGAAGCAGATCGTGGCATGCCGGGCCGGGCAGCGCGTCGAGGTGCGTGCGCGCGTCTTCCTGGAAACGTTTGCCACTTCGGGCAAATGGTTGAGTGCGGGGTTGAAACTTCAGATGCAGGATGGGGACGAATCTGCCGAGGCCGCGGTGGATGAAAAGGCGGCGAAGGGCGAATGGCTCGACCTGCAGCTCACCCTGACCCCGAGCCGCGACGGCAACTACATGCTGTTGTGCTTTGTGTGCGGCGGGGCGGATGGCTCTTCCCAGTGCAAGATCTACTTTGACGACATCCGCCTGACCAGCACCCGCCAGCCCTGAGCGACAAGCGGCCAGGTCCCCCCGCCGGCTTGTCTGGCAGGATGCAGAATTCGGGTTCCCGCGACGCGAGGGCGCGGGAACCCGGAAGGTCAGTTTTTCACTGAGCCGCTTCGAGTGTCGGGATGGTGGCGCCCGGCCAGCCCCATTGGGCCTGCCACACACGGATTCGGTTGTCCACGGTCTTTACGTACCAGTAACCGGCCGCCGTGTCGTACACCG